>Ga0272446_1000009_pt1 | contig 229722 bp, 200 predicted proteins | sample YNPCB0061_FD_194587 | JGI IMG/M metagenome (GOLD analysis project Ga0272446, IMG submission 194587) | Hot spring microbial mat communities from Yellowstone National Park, WY, United States - YNP-CB-006-1 | ecosystem: Environmental > Aquatic > Thermal springs > Hot (42-90C) > Sediment | place... | reverse complement strand
AAAGATTGGGGAATGGAATACGGCACAGATGAAGCAAAACTAAAAGATAAATTCATTAGGCCTACCGTGCATATTGGTTTCAAAATTAGGGCAGCAGCGGCTCAATAAAATTAAACACTCTAAGTTATACTCAAAAATAAGTGGTTTTACACTTTTCTGTACGTTGAGCGTAGCCGAAACGTACAGAAAAGCAAGTTTTCTCAAAACTTTTTACAAAAACCACTTTTGAACGAGTATAAATCAACTCAGCTTAGAGTGTTTGTGTAAAATTTAGAAAAATTTATTTTTGTGATAAAATACGTAACAACAAAAATCTTAACTTTTTATGTTTGTTTGGAAATCCGATTTATCACATTCAAGTTTGCAATTTGCTGTAAGCCATATGGTAATAGCCGAGGTAGTAGGTTTTATTAGAAATTTTGATATTACCATCGAAACTACCAAAGCCGACTTTTCTGATGCAAAAGTAGAGGCAATTATTGACACGCGTTCAATTTTTACCAACATCACTGACCGCGACCAGCACCTTATGTCTGCCGATTTTTTGGATAGCGAACGTTACCCACAAATCAGGTTTGTAAGTTCTGTTTTCAAAAAAATAGCAGACCGAAAGTTTCAGGTAACAGGCAAACTCACTATCAAAGAAATTACACTTCCTACGATTGTAGAAGTAGAATACACTGGTATCCAGAAAGACCCTTGGGGCAATACCAAAGCAGGTTTTAGAGCAAAATCTATCGTAAGACGTACTTCTTTTGGGCTTACTTGGAATAAAATCCTTGATAATGGGGCTTTCCTGATAGGAAACGATATTAAAATGTCTTTTCAAGGTGAATTTGTCAGACAACAATAATCCAATGAAAACCATAGAAGAAGCCATACAAAGTCGTTTCAGAAACGAGAAACATAAAGCTATCGTTAATATACTTTACACTTCAAAGTACATTGAAAGTAAAATAGATGCTTTTATCAAGCCCTACCAGCTTTCTCATCAGCAGTATAATATTCTTCGTATTGTACGCGGAGCGGGGGGCAAGCCAGTTTCGCTCAAATACATCAAAGAGAGAATGTTAGACAAGATGCCCGATGCCTCGCGGATTGTAGATAAACTTTATCAGAAAGCATTGCTAAAAAGAGTAGAATGTCTCAAAGACCGCCGAAGCGTTGATATCACTATCACCGAAAAAGGTTTGCAGTTGCTTGCTCAAATGGACAAAAACTCCGAAGAAATGGATAATTTACTTGGAATATTAGAGGAATCACAGCTCCAAACACTCAACCATTTACTTGATTTGGTTCGCAACGAGTGAATTTATTGTTTTTTGTAGCCTGCCAACAAAGCAACCCACTTAGAAGGTAACTTATCAATGAAATCATTGTAATATTTTAGGTTGTAGGCGTATTTGTTGTAGGCTATTTCATACTTTCTCTCGTTTTCTTTCATTTCCTCTAAAATCTTTTCAACCTCTTTATTTGCTGTAATTGCTGCCACATTGCCAATAAGTGCGGGCAATACATCTAATTCTTTTTTGAGTAAAACACTTGCCCTTACTACTTCTTTGTCATCTGCTTTTTCGCTGTGCAGAGTACCTGCAAGACTTAGTATCTTGTCGTAATTGTTGAGAAAATCTCCTTTTTCACCTATCAAAGTGATAAGTTTTTGAGCAACAAGATATAAATTTTTGCTTGCTTCTATCAATGCTTTTCTGTCATTTTCTAATTGTACGAAAGACCTTTTAATCGTGTGGTAGCTTATAAGAAAAACTAAAAATAGAAAGCCAAATGTAGCCACTCCCACAGGAACAAGCCCCACTGCTTTGAAAAAAAGATACATCATTGAAATAGCTGTTTGTTTCAGAAAATAACATTTGTACCAAATCTAATGTTCAAAACCTGCTTAATTTTTTACAGGCGTACCAAATCGTTCATTCCGAAGATGCCTTTTTTGCTTTGTATAAATTCGGCGGCTAATACTGCCCCCAAGGCAAAACCTTTGCGGTTGCGGGCTTCGTGCTTAATTTCTATGTAATCTTCTGCCGAGCTATAGCTTATCGTATGCGTACCGGGTACGTGAGGCTCTCTTTTGGAGATGATTTCTAATGCTTCTGCGTCTGTGCTATGGTGATTTACCCAAACTTTTTTATGCGTGTAATTGGCTAAAATTCCTTTGGCAAGTGTGATAGCCGTACCGCTGGGGGTATCTTTCTTTTCGGTATGGTGTATCTCCTCCATTGCTACCTGATACTGCGGGTAGGCGTTCATCATTTTTGCCAAAAACTCATTGAGCCTGAAGAATAAATTTACACCCAAACTAAAATTAGACGCATAAAAAAATGCTGTTTCGTTTTGGAGAGCAAGATTTTCAATTTCGGCTTGTTTCTCGAGCCAGCCTGTTGTACCGCAAACCACGGGAACTTGCTTAAAAAGCAAATATTTTAAATTTTCGTAAGCACTTTCGGGTTGCGAAAATTCTACGGCAACATCTGTATTTTCGGGGTGAATATTTTGTAATTCTTGTTGATTTTCTTTTGAAATTCTAAAAGAAATTTGATGCCCACGCTCTAAGGCGATAGCTTCAATTTCTTTTCCCATTTTTCCGTAACCGACTAAGGCAATTTTCATATTTTTCTATGCTTTTTATCCACAATCCCAGTTATATAATACATCTGAAAAATCAGCTTTTTTCAATTTTTCGTGATTGATAAAGAAATTAGCTATGCCCATATCGCCCCATTGCACAAATTTATCGGTATCGATTTGGAGCAATAGCGTATCATATTCTACAAGTTCATCATTGTAAGAACGAGGGTCTTCTTGGGTAAAGTAAGCGTATCCGCCCATTTTGTGTCCTCCGTTAAGAGCATATTTACCGAGAAACTGGCTTACTTCTTCATCATCATAGTGAAGGTCTATGATTGTATCGGCTTCATCGGCAAAAATTTTTCTAAAATTAAAATCAGCAATGCCAAGCATTTCAGAGGCAATCTCAAAACTAATTTTTACAGCTTGCAATGGCTCAAAGAGTGGGCTACCCTCAGGATTGCGAAGTTCGGGTAAATCTCTTTGAAAGTTCTCTTTATCTATTTCGGGAAAATACAAAATTTTAAAACCAGTCTGCTCGGTAGGGTTGTCAAAGTTTAATCCGTATACATCATCATCAGCAAGGTAAATTTGTAACAAACCTTTTTTGGGGAAAAGGTCTATCTCTGTAGGTAACTCCTCAAAGTTGATTTGAGCAAGCAAGTACATATAATTTCCTGCAATATCTTTGGGGTAAGCTACACCTAAGGGCAAGAAAGGCATTCCACCAAATTTACTTTGCCAAAGTAAAACTTCCTTATCATTCAAATTGGGGACTATCTTTACAAATTCTTTTTTGCTTTCTAAGAATTTCTCTTGAAATTCTAAAAGTGCGGAGGGAAAATTGACAGGGTTCATAAAAAAATTTCATTTAACCATCACTTAAAGACTTTTTGAGCGAAGATATTTCGGTATCTTTGCTACGAATTCTAAATTCCATTTGCTCTATTTTTTGTTTTAGGGCTTGTATTTCTTCCTCTTTGGCTTTGAGTTCTTTTTGTACTAATTCGGAACGATTGAGTAGTTCTTTGGTTTTTTGATTGATTTGGGCGTTGGCTACGGTACTGGCGAAGTCTTCGCAAACATCTTCCACAAATTTGAGCTGATAGGCTTGTATCTTGTAAAAAGATGCTATTTCTACCACTCCATAGGTAATATCATTAACACGCACAGGCGAAAGTACAATACTACGAGGCAAGGCATCTCCCAAACCCGATGTGATATGTACATAATTACTGGGAATATCGTCCATATAAATCAGTTCATTATCCTGAATGCACCTTCCTACCAAACCTTCGTTAAGATAAAAACTACTTTTAGGATACTTACGCTTACTATAAGCATAAGCGGCTATTGCCTCTGCCATAGGCTTTTCCAACTCACGATTGATAATATACACAACCCCCTGATTAGCTCCCAGATAATGCACCAAATTACTGATAAAAGCATAAGCGATTTCAGAAAGGTCTAAGTTTTGTTTTTCACGCAAGAGGTCAGAAAATTTGGCAACTCCATTCACCGCCCAGTTGCGGCTTTGTTCTTCTTGGGAGATTTGTTGTAACTGCAAACGCATCTGAGCCAAAGCCTTTCCAAGTCCTTCTTCTTGCGAAAGTGTTTCCATTGAGGCATCAAACTTTCGGCTTCCTATATTTTCTATAAATTTGGTAGCTTCTAATATTTCAGAAGATATTTTCTGGAGGTTCTTCAAAATCCCCTCCGTTTCGGGTGGCATTTCGTCAAGTTCAACATTGCTGATGTTTGTAATGTTGGCTGTAATATTCTTTATTTGTCTGAATGTTTGGAAGACATTTTTTTCAACGATATATCCCAGTAAAGCCAGCACACTTGCAGCCAATATAAAAATAGATGCCCCTATCAGCCAGTTGATGTCGGTGTAGATAGCCAAATATAAAATATCCCCACCTATCAGAATAAGTAACAAAAGCAGCAAAGAAATAAATTGTAAGCGAAAACTCATTGTGGTAGGTGCTATGTATATGGTTACTTCGCAAAAATAAAGATTTTCGGCAAAATTCCTTAAAATGAAAGTTTTTTTTTAGTTTTGTAATCCAAAACTAAAAGAAGGTTTATTCACAAAACTTTATAGATTTTTATGCTACAAGTTCAGTTTATCCGTGAAAATCAGCAGGAGGCTATTAAAGGGCTCAAAAAAAAATTGTTTCCTAATGCCGAACAAGTAGTTACCGATATTTTACAATTAGACTCGCAACGCCGCCAACTTCAAAAACAACAAGACGACAAATTAGCCCAGTCCAATCAGCTCTCCAAAGAAATCGGCTTGCTAATGAAGGCAGGTAAAAAAAGCGAAGCCGAACAACTCAAAGAAGAAGCTAAAAAACTTTCTGATGAAGCTAAAATTCTGGTAGAACAGGTAAGTGCCTTAGAAGAAAAATTAAAAAATCTTTTGCTTACTGTTCCAAATCTGCCCTCAAAACTTGTTCCCGAAGGCAGAGACTCCGACGAAAACCAAATAGTATATCATCACGGCAAAGCCCCTGCTTTGTCCGAAACCGCTTTGCCACATTGGGAACTTATCGTAAAATACGATATTATTGATTTTGAATTGGGCAACAAAGTAACAGGGGCGGGTTTTCCTTTCTACAAAGGAAAAGGTGCTAAACTCCAAAGAGCCTTAATCAATTTCTTTTTAGACGAAGCCGAAAAAGCAGGTTATACAGAAGTACAGCCTCCTATCCTCATCAATAAAGACTCTGGTTTTGGCACAGGACAACTGCCCGACAAAGACGGACAGATGTATCACGCAAGCCAAGATGACTTATATCTTATCCCTACTGCCGAAGTGCCTATTACGAATATGTATCGCGATATAATCATTGAGGCAAAGGATTTACCCATCAAAAATGTGGGTTATACGCCTTGTTTCAGACGTGAGGCAGGCAACTGGGGAGCTGATGTGCGTGGGCTAAATCGTTTGCACCAATTTGACAAAGTTGAAATCGTACAAATTCAGCACCCCGAAGATTCTTATGCCACCCTCGAAGAAATGCGTGCCTACATACAAGGACTTTTAGAAAAATTAGAACTACCCTATCGCGTGCTAAAACTTTGTGGCGGAGATTTAAGTTTTACTTCTGCTCTCACCTACGATTTGGAGGTCTATTCGGCGGCTCAAAAGCGTTGGTTGGAGGTCAGTTCGGTAAGTAATTTTGAAACTTTCCAAGCCAACAGATTGAAACTTCGTTACAGAGGCGAAGACAAAAAAATACACTTAGCACATACCCTCAATGGCAGTGCTTTGGCTTTGCCTCGTATTATGGCGGCTCTTTTAGAAAACAACCAAACCGAAAAAGGTATCCGTATTCCTGAGGTTTTGCACCCCTATACAAGATTTGAAATAATTTCTTGAACAATTATCAGTTATCAATGAGCAATGAACAGGAATAATTGACACTGCTCGTTGATAACTACTCACGGATAAATATTCACTGATAAATGAGGCAACTATTTTTCAAAACCTTGATAGCTACTGCTTTTGTGAGTTGTACCACTATCGGTGTGTTTATTACTTTGATACTTGTGTTTTACAAAAACCCACTCAATAGCATTCCTAAAGGTTTTGATTGGCTTTTTTTTATCGGAATGCCTGTTTGGGCAATGCTCTACTACAAACTCAAAGTCAATAACCGAACACTTGTGTTTCAGGAAGGTTTGGTAATGGGGGCCTTGGTAAGTTTTGCAATGATGCTTACTTTGGCTTCTACGATTGCTATTGCTTGCAGTTTGAATGAAAATATTTTTAATAATTACATCAAAGACTGGCTAACAGAACTTACCACAAACAAAGAAGTTTGGCTAAAACGACTGCAAACACCACAAGATTACGAAAAATTACTTAATTCTTACAAAAATCTCACGCTTGGGCAATATTTATTTAAAGAGTTGGCAGGTAAAATGGTATTGTTGCTATTAGTTTCGGTGGTTGGGGCAACGGCTTTTAGGGGAAAACCTGCTGAAACTACCTCAAAAGTCAGAAAGAAAAAATAAAACAAATCTTGCTTTTTGTGTTTTACGTACTGCGTTCAAAGAATGTCCTTCCGTACCGAAATAAAACTTTCTCCTTATGAGTGGTCTATCAGCCACCAAGACAAAATTTTTAGCATCGGTTCTTGCTTTGCCGAAGCTATCGGAAAACGCTTGCAAGACAATAAATTCTCAACCCTCAATAACCCTTTCGGAACAATTTTTAATCCTATTTCTATTTTTCGTTTGCTCAAAATTGCTCTGCAAATAGAACAAATTAACGAAAACTTATACATCAAAAATCACGAACAAATTGCCTATCATTACGACTTTCATTCGTCTTGGCGAAATTATGAGATAGATTTGCTCCGAGCAGATATTACTCAAAAAATTCCTTTCATAACTGAATTTCTTGGAAAAAGTCAATTTTTGCTGATAACCTTCGGTACGGCTTGCGTGTATGAACTCAAAGAAATAGGGCGTATCGTAGCCAACTGCCACAAAATGCCTGCCTCACTTTTTAACAAAAGACTTTTGTGTGTAGATGAAATTTTACAAGATTTTGAAAGTTTGCAAAATATTCTATTTGATAAAAAAATTATCCTAACCGTAAGTCCTGTAAGGCATTTGAAAGATACTTTGCCGCTCAATGCCGTAAGCAAATCGGTTTTACGGCTTGCTTGCCATTATTTGCAAGAAAAATATGCAAACGTGTATTACTTTCCTGCTTTTGAACTAATCAATGACGATTTGCGAGATTACAGATTTTATGCCGAAGATATGTTGCATATCAGCTCGCAAGGTGAGGAATACGTTTGGAGTAAATTCACAAAGGCTTGCTTACACGCTAAAAGTCAGGAACTTATAGAAAAATGGCAAAAAATTTCTGCTCGTTTGGCTCACCGGTTTTTCAACAAGCAAACGCCCACCTATCAAGAATTTTTACAAAATACCTTAAAAGATTTGGAATGGATAGCGTCTGAAATAGATGTTTCTGATGAAATAGCCTACTTTCAAAAATTATTGTCCGAAGATAAGGCAAAATAACTACATCAAAAAAACCCACTTTGCAGTGGGCTTTGTGTTTGTTTTAATCTTTATTTTCTTCTGACGTTTCGATAGCAGGCTTATCAGTAGCAGGCTCATTTGTTTCCAATTGCGTAGTTTCTGTATTTTTAGCTTCATTTTCTGCTTTTCCTTTTCCCCCCCTTCTACGACGCGTTTTCTTTGTAGTAGCCTGTACTTTTTCTTTGGAGTAGGTTTCGTTGAAATCCACCAACTCAATAATAGCCATTTCGGCATTATCACCTTGGCGTGTTCCCAATTTGATAATACGAGTATAACCACCCTGACGATTTCCTACTTTCTCTGCCACTTGCGAAAATAGCTCTTTTACAGCATATTTATTCATCAGGTACGAAAACACCGTTCTACGGTTGTGCATTGATTGCAAAGAGGTAGTATTGTTACTCTCTTTCGCCCTTGTGATAAGTGGCTCAATGTAAGTTCTTAGTGCCTTTGCCTTGGTTAGGGTAGTTTCTATGCGTTTGCTCAGTATCAAAGAACTAGCCATATTGGAGAGCATAGCCTTTCTATGCGAGGCTGTTCTATTTAGGTTTTTAACTTTATCTCCGTGTCTCATTTTCTTAAATTAAAAAAGTCCAAACATTTTTTTGCGAAGAAAGTGCTATTCTTCGTCTAATTTATATTTTGCTACGTCCATACCGAAGTGTAATCCTTTTTCGGCGACGAGTTGTTCAAGTTCAGTCAAAGATTTTTTTCCAAAATTTCTGAACTTCATCATATCTGCAATTTCGAGTTGTACCAAGTCGCCCAGCGTTTTGATGTCAGCTGATTTGAGGCAGTTATAGGCACGCACCGAAAGGTCAAGGTCTGCAAGCGAGGTTTTGAGTAACTTACGCATACGTAAGATTTCCTCGTCTACTGTTACACTTTCTTCTTTTTGCACCGCCTCGAAGGTCATAGTTTGGTCGGAGAACAGCATAAAATGCTGAATAAGTATTTGTGCCGCTCCTTTCAAGGCATCTTCGGGGTGGATAGAACCATCGGTTTCTATTTCAATAATGAGTTTTTCGTAGTCAGTTTTCTGCTCAACCCTTGTATTTTCAATGGCATATCTTACGTTTTTGATAGGCGTGAAGATAGAGTCTATGGCGATGAAGTTGAGTGTTTGGTCGGGGATTTTGTGTTCTTCGGCAGGAACATAGCCGCGTCCTTTTTCTACGATAAGCTCCATTTCCAAAGTTACCGATTTATCCAAATTACAAATTACTGAATCGGGGTTCAGGATTTGATAAGCACTTGTAAATTTGGCTAAATCCCCAGCAGTAAAAACCTCTTTGTTTTTGAACTGAACGCTTATTTTATTTTCTGCAAGCTCTCCTATTCTTTTCAAGCGAACTTTTTTAAGGTTCAAAATGATTTCGGTTACATCTTGCACCACACCGGGTATCGTAGAAAACTCGTGTAAAACGCCCTGTATTCTGACAGCAGTGATAGCGTAGCCCTCCAAAGAAGAACGCAAGACTCTTCTTAAAGCATTTCCTATGGTAACGCCGTAGCCTTTTTCAAGGGGTTTAAATTCAAACAAGCCGTGAAAGTCGTCGGCTTTTTCCATTACCACCTTGTTGGGCATTTGAAACGCTAAGATTGACATATATTTGCAATGTTTAAGTTTTGAACAGCCAAAAAGGAAACTACCCAGTTTGTTGCAGGATAGTTTCCGCAAAGGTTATTTAGAGTACAATTCTACGATAAGTTGCTCTTGTATATTTTCAGGAACTTGGTCTCTTTCGGGATAAGACACAAATTTACCTGCCATCAGGTTCTTGTCCCACTCCAACCAACTGAATCTATTAGCCGAACGCGTAGCCAAACTATTGGTGATAGCTTCCAAAGATTTAGATTTTTCGCGTACAGCTACAATGTCGCCGGGTTTGAGTTGGTACGAAGGAATATTTACGATTTCACCATTTACCGTAATGTGTTTGTGCGAAACCAACTGCCGTGCCGCTCTACGGCTGGGGGCAATTCCCAAACGATACACCGTATTGTCTAAGCGAGCTTCCAAGAGTTTCAACAGGTTTTCACCTGTAATGCCCGACTTGATGCTGGCTTGGTGGAAAATACGTGCAAATTGCTTTTCCAAAACACCATAAGTGTATTTTGCTTTTTGTTTGGCAGCCAATTGAACAGCATATTCTGATTGCTTTCTTTTTTTACCTCTGCCGTGTATTCCGGGGGCATAGTTCTTTTTCTGAACGTATTTGTTTGCACCCAGTATTGCTTCTCCAAATTTACGTCCTATTTTTGCCTTAGGACCTGTGTACCTTGCCATTTATTTAGTTTGTTTTTATATGGAACATTAGAATTAGTCTTACAAGCCTACCAAAAGGTTTCTTGCAATCTTTAACTCTCAATTTTCTGTGAGATGCTTCTGCCAGCCTTTTTCTAAACTCAAAACAGAATTAGACTCTTCTCTTTTTAGGGGGGCGGCAACCATTATGAGGCAGAGGGGTTACATCTTGTATTGTAACCACATCTATTCCTGTGGCTTGTACGGTTCTGATAGCCGACTCTCTGCCCGAACCGGGTCCTTTCACAAATACATCTACTTTACGCAAGCCTAAATCGTGGGCTTTCTTAGCACAATCTGCGGCGGTTACTTGTGCTGCATAAGGTGTATTCTTTTTAGAACCTCTAAAGCCCATTTTACCTGCCGAAGACCAAGCAATCACTTGACCGCTATTGTTGGTAATAGTAATGATGATATTGTTGAAGGAAGCCTTGATATGTACTTGCCCCACAGGATCTACTTGTACAAGTCTTTTCTTTACTTTTTCTTTTTTGGTATCTTTTGCCATAACAATCAGAGTTAGGGAATGGAGGATTACATTTGCCTCCACTTTCATATGAATTACTTAGTTGCTTTCTTCTTATTTGCTACTGTCTTACGCTTACCTTTACGTGTTCTTGCGTTATTTTTCGTGCTTTGTCCTCTTACGGGCAAACCTTTACGATGTCTAAGACCTCTGTAACAACCAATATCCATCAGACGCTTGATGCTCAACTGAACCTGCGAGCGAAGTTGCCCTTCTACGGTGAACTCCTCATTGATAATATTACGCACTTTTACCGCATCTTCGTCTGTCCAATTAGCTACTTTCTTATCCCAAGAAATGCCAGCTTTGCTTAAAATTTTTTGTGCCGAACTACGCCCAATACCATAGATGTAGGTCAGGGCAATTTCTCCACGTTTGTTGTTGGGAATATCTGTACCTGCAATTCTCATAACTAACCTTGTCTTTGTTTGAATTTAGGATTTTTTTTGTTAATCACATAGATTTTTCCTTTTCTACGGATAACCTTGCAGTCTTCACTGCGTTTTTTTACAGAAGCTCTAACTTTCATATCAGTAGCATTTTATTTGTAACGATAAACAATCCTGCCTTTCGTGAGGTCGTAAGGCGACATTTCAATTTTCACTTTGTCTCCGGGCAAAATTTTGATGTAATTCATACGCATTTTGCCAGAGATGTGAGCAATCACTTCGTGTCCATTTTGAAGTTCTACTCTAAACATTGCGTTTGAGAGTGCCTCGGTAATGGTGCCGTCTTGCTCAATAGATGTTTGCTTTGCCATATCTTTTTTCTAAAACTTCTTCTATGTATGCAAATGTAGTAAGTATATCTGCCTTATTGCCATTTACAGCTACCGTATGCTCAAAATGAGCGGAGGGTTTGCGGTCGGCGGTACGGATAGTCCAGCCATCACGCTCCTGTACCACCTCTTTTTTCCCCATATTTATCATAGGCTCAATGGCAATGACCATTCCGTTTTTTAGCATCACGCCTTTTCCTCTTTTGCCGTGATTAGGCACTTCGGGCTTTTCGTGCAAGGATTTCCCAACCCCGTGCCCTACCAGTTCTCTCACCACCGAATACCCAAAACTTTCTACATATTTTTGTATCGCATAACTTATATCGCCTATTCTTGCTCCAAAGCGAACTTGCTCTATTCCTTTGTACAAAGATTGTTTAGTGATTTCTAATAGTTTCATTACTTCTGCACTTACCTCACCTACTGGATAGGTATAAGCACTATCACTATGAAACCCGTCTTTATACACTCCACAATCAATTGATATAATATCTCCTTCTCTCAATTCATACTCGTTCGGGAAGCCGTGTACTACTTGTTCATTCACAGAGATACACAAAGCACCGGGAAAAGGGACATTATCTTTGCTAATCTCGTATCCTTTAAAAGACGGAATAGCGTGGTTATCTCTTATGTACTCCTCAGCAATTTGGTTCAACTTAGCTGTTTTCACACCCGGCTCTATCCATTTGGCTACTTCTGCGTGTGTTTTACCCAATATTTGTGCATTCTGCCGAATTATCTCAATTTCTGCTTGTGTTTTCAAAAATATCATTGCTGAATAGTCATTGCCATATTTGAAGTATCTCCTATTTTCCCCGACTGCATCAAACCCTCGTAATGTTTCATCAATAAATAGCTTTCTATCTGTTGGAGTGTATCTAATACCACACCCACCATAATCAAGAGTGATGTTCCACCAAAAAACAAGGCAAAGTTTGAATCTACGTCCATTACTACACGCACAATCGCAGGTACAATCGCCACTACTGCCAAAAATAAAGCTCCGGGCAAAGTAATTCTGGATAGTACCCCATCAATGTATTCGGCAGTAGGTTCGCCCGGTTTTATGCCCGGAATAAATCCCCCATTACGTTTCATATCATCGGCTATTTGCTTTGGATTGATAGTAATGGCTGTATAAAAATAGGTGAAAACCAAAATCATTATTCCAAAAATCAAATTATATTGCCAGCTAAATTGGTTAGAAAAAGCATTCACTATGGCTTGTGCCGCTTGATTTTTTTCCGAAAACAAACCTGCCAACAAAGACGGCAAAAACATTAAAGATTGAGCAAAAATAATAGGCATTACTCCTGCGGTGTTGAGTTTCAAGGGAATATATTGCCTTTGCCCTCCAAAAACTTTATTACCTACGACTTGTCTTGCATACTGAACAGGTATTCTCCTGACAGCTTGTGTGAACATCACTACCAAAAGCACAATGAAGAAAAGCACTACAAACTCTATCAGGAGCAAGAAAGGTCCGCCAATAGCGGCTTTTTTACCGAAACGAGCAGTAACTTCTAAGATAATCGCTTGGGGAAAACGGGAAACAATACCAATCATAATCAACATCGAGACGCCGTTTCCTATACCCCTATCGGTAATTCTATCTCCGAGCCACATACAAAACATCGTCCCCGAAGTAAGTATGACTACCGAAGATATAGTAAAAAATGTAACATCTATGGTAACAGCACCCAACACATCAGGGTTTTGTAAATAGGCATACGATTGCACTATTGTAAAAAGAATAGTGAGGTACTTGGTGTATTGGGTCATTTTCTTTCTACCCGACTCTCCCTCTTTTTGCATTTTTTGGAAAGAGGGCAAGGCAACCGTAAGAAGTTGTATGGCAATAGATGCCGAAATATAAGGCATAATACCCAAGGCGAAAATGGCTACATTCTGAAAAGCTCCGCCAAGGAAGACATCTAAGAAGCCTTTTACGCCCCCTGTTTGTTTTACAATCAGGTCGGGGTTGATACCGGGCAGTACAATATGAGCCCCGATACGGAAAACCAACAATAAAACAAGAGTGTTGAGAATGCGTCTTCTCAACTCCTCTATGGCAAATATATTTTTGATATTTTGGATAAACTTTTTCATAAGCTCATATTACAGTGGCAGTGCCTCCTATTTTCTCGATAGCTTCTTTGGCTGATTTGGAGAATGCGTGTGCAGTTACATTGATTTTGGTTTGCAATTCGCCTCTTCCCAACACTTTGATTAAATCTTTTTTAGAAGCAAAGCCGTGTTCTTGCAAGAAATGTAGGTCAATAGTTTCTACATTAAACTGCTGAGCTAACTCGGCAATGGTATCTAAATTGATAGGTTTGTAGGCTACCTTAAATGGATTCTTGAAACCAAATTTAGGGACACGCCTTTGAAGTGGCATTTGCCCTCCCTCAAATCCTCTTTTAGATTTGTATCCTGAGCGTGATTTTGCTCCTTTATGTCCTCTTGTAGAAGTACCTCCTCTGCCCGAACCTGCACCTCTACCAATTCTTTTGCGGCTTTTTATCGAGCCTGCTGCGGGTTTTAATTCGTTTAATTTCATTTTTTTAGGGTTTTAACTCGCTTTCGCTTTACGCTAACCTTTTAAGTATGGAGAGAAGAAAGGTTCGGCAATGCCCATTTTCTTCTCCCTATATTTTTAGATGTTTTCCACTTTAATTAAATGGCTTACCTTGTTAATCATACCTTGGATTTGTGGAGTATTTTCTACTTCACGTGTTTTTCCGATTCTGCCTAAGCCTAAGGCTTTGATGATTTTATGTTGCCTTTCGGGGCGACCAATGAGGCTACGAACTTGTGAAATTCTTACTTTTGCCATTGTGCTATCCATTAAAAACTTTTTGCAAATTTACTCCTCTTTGGCGAGCTATGCTATGTGGTGCTCTCAATTTCAAAAGAGCATCGATGGTAGCCTTCACTACATTGTGAGGATTTGATGAACCTTTGGATTTGGCAAGCACATCTTTTACACCTGCACTTTCCAAAACTGCACGCATCGCACCACCCGCAATTACACCTGTACCGGGTGCCGCAGGTTTGATGAATACTCTACCACCACAAAACTTACCATTCGCCTCGTGAGGGATAGTATGTTTGAGAATAGGTACTTGTACCAAATTCTTTTTAGCATCTTGGATACCTTTCGTAATCGCATCGGTTACTTCGTTGGCTTTACCTAAGCCATACCCTACAATGCCATCTCCGTTGCCTACTACTACGATAGCCGCAAAACTAAAGCGACGACCACCTTTTACTACTTTTGCCACACGCTCAATAGCTACAACTCTTTCTTTAAGTTCTATTTCGCTTATTTTAACGATTCTTCTATTGTTCATAAATGTCTGTAATTTTAGAATTGTAATCCACCTTCTCTTGCACCGTCAGCCAAAGCCTTTACTTTACCGTGATAGAGATAGCCATTTCTATCGAAAACTACCGCCTGAATCCCATTAGCTGTGGCTTTTTCAGCTAATTTTTTGCCAACTTCCTTAGCAGTATTGACGTTGAGCGATGTCGCATTGATGTCGTGAGAAGAAGCACTTGCCAAAGTAACTCCACGAGTATCATCAATGATTTGTGCGTAGATACGCGTGTTAGAACGAAACACCGAAAGGCGAGGTCTGGTAGCTGTACCAAATACTTTTCCTCTAATTCTACGCTTGATTTTCTGTCTTCTAAGTTCTTTTTGAGTAGCCATAATTCATTATTTTTTAGAGGCAGTTTTACCCGCTTTTCTTCTGATTGTTTGTCCAACGAAACGTACGCCTTTTCCTTTGTAAGGCTCAACAGGACGCAATGACTTGATTTTGGCAGCAATATGCCCTATCAATTGTTTATCGATGCCTTCCAAATTGATAATAGGGTTTTTCCCTTTCTCTGTAACAGTGCTTACTTTGATTTCCGAAGGCAAAGCGAAAAAAATAGGGTGCGAATATCCCAAAGACAACTCCAACAGATTGCCTGTGGCGTTTGCCTTGTAGCCTACCCCAACTAACTCTAATGACATTTTGTAGCCCTCGCTTACGCCTATTACCATATTATTGAGTAAGGCTCTGTAAAGTCCGTGTAAGGCTTTATGTCTTTTTTGGTCGGTAGGTCTTGACACAGAAAGTACCCCATTTTCAAGAGATACTTTAATATCTGGGTCAATTACTTGGCTCAATTCGCCCTTAGGTCCTTTCACATTTACGGTGTTGCCGTTTATGCTTACAGAGACCTTATCGGGTAGAGCAATAGGTTTTTTTCCAATTCTTGACATTTTCTTGTTGTTTTGACGTTATCTTAATAAACGTAGCACAGTACTTCTCCTCCTACGTTGAGGGTGCGTGCTTCCTTATCGGTCATTACGCCTTTTGATGTAGAAAGAATTGCTACACCCAGACCGTTCAGGACTCTCGGCATATCATCAACCCCTACATACTTACGCAAACCGGGCGTCGAAACTCTTGTTAGCTTCGTAATAGCAGGTTCTTTGCTAATAGGGTTGTATTTTAAGGCAATTTTTATCAGTCCCTGATGATTGGCTGTTTCCTCAAACTTATAGTTTTGGATATAGCCTTTATCATAAAGCACTTTTGTCATTGCCTTTTTAATATTAGAAGCGGGAACTTCCACGATTCTATGTTTTGCTTTTATCGCATTTCTCAATCTTGTCAGATAATCGGCGATGGGGTCTGTTGTTACCATAAAAATTCAATAAATTTTAGCCCTCAAAATTGAGGTGCAAATATACGAATAACATTTTGATTTGCAAATCAAAATGTTATTTTTGTAAAAAATATTTTTTTGGCTACTTGATAGCTCCCCTTAGGCACACACAAAGGGCATTTTTTACCAACTGGCTTTGGTAAGTCCGGGTATTTTGCCTTGTGAAGCCCACTCTCTAAGTAGCACCCTTGATATACCAAACCTTCTTATATATCCCTTTGGTCTTCCTGTTATTTTGCAACGGTTGTGCAAACGTACAGGCGAAGCATTACGAGGGAGTTTGTCTAAGGCTTCGTAATCTCCAGCTTCTTTAAGTGCTTGCCTTTTAGCTGCGTATTTAGCCACTAATTTGGCTCTTTTACGCTCTCGGGCTTTCATTGATTCTTTTGCCATAGCTGTATATTTAAGATTTTTTCTGATTTGCAAAGGGCATACCAAAGGCTTTGAGAAGTTCGAAAGCCTCCTCGTCCGTTTCGGCTGTGGTAACAAAAGTAATATCCATACCCGAAATACGGTTTACTTTATCAATACTGATTTCAGGGAAAATAATTTGTTCTTTCACGCCAAGCGTATAGTTGCCTCTTCCGTCGAATCCTTTTTCGTTAATTCCCTTGAAATCTCTTACACGAGGTAGAGCCACAGCCATCAACCTATCCAAAAATTCGTACATAATATTACCACGCAAGGTTACTCTTGCTCCAATAGGCATATTTTCACGCAATTTGAAATTAGAGATAGCTTTTTTGGCATAAGTAGGCACTGCTTTTTGCCCTGTAATCATGGTAAGTTCTTCTACTCCCTGTTCAACGAGTTTTTTATCTGCTACGGCAGCACCAATTCCTTTATTCACTACTATTTTCGTGATTTTAGGCACTTGCATCACAGATTTGTACTGAAATTTCTCCTTTAGGGCAGGGGTAATTTCTTTCAAGAACTTTTCTTTGAGTCTTGGAGTGGTTGCCATTATTGTATAAACTCTTTAGTCTTTTTAGAATATCTTTGCAATTTACCCTTTTCGTTGAGCTTTCTGCCTGTACGCGTAGGCTCTCCTGTTTTAGGGTCAATAAGCATCAAATTGCTGATATGAATACCAGCTTCTTTCTTGATGATGCCACCTTGTGGGTTCTGAGCAGAAGGTTTGATGTGTTTTTTCACGATATTTAGCCCTTCTACAATAGCCCTTTGCTTATCGGTAAGCATTTTGAGTATCTTACCTTTTTTACCTTTTTCGTTTCCCGAAATTACAAGCACGGTATCGCCTGTTTTTACGTGGAATTTCTGCTGTTTATTAAATTTTCTTTCCATAGGATTACAACACTTCGGGAGCTAAGGATACGATTTTCATAAATTGCTTTTCACGCAACTCGCGAGCGACAGGTCCGAAAATACGTGTGCCTTTGGGTTCATCATTATTTTGAAGCAAAACAGCCGCATTATCTTCAAAACGAATATAAGAGCCGTCTTTTCTGCGTACTTCCTTCTTGGTTCTAACGATAACGGCACGCGATATCGTCCCTTTCTTAACGTTTCCAGAAGGCGTAGCCGATTTGATACTTACAATAATTTTATCGCCTACGGTAGCATATTTTTTGCCTGTGCCACCTAATATACGGATACAAAGCACCTCTTTGGCACCGCTATTGTCCGCTACATTGAGTCTTGATTCCTGACGTATCATACCTATTTAGCTTTTTCGAGGATTTCAACTAATCTCCAACGTTTCAATTTACTAAGTGGGCGACATTCCATAATACGCACCACATCACCAATGTTACATTCTTGCTTTTCGTCGTGAGCCATAAATTTGGTAGTTTTTTTCATAAACTTTCCATAAATGGGGTGCTTTACCCTACGCTCTACGGCTACGACAATAGACTTGTTCATTTTATTGCTTACTACTTTGCCAACTTTTTCTTTACGGGCATTTCGTTGCACTGCTAGATTTTCCATACGCTTTGTTCTTATTTAGCGATTTCTTTCTGTCTGATAACCGTCTGGATACGGGCAACCACTTTGCGAGCCTCACGTATTCTCATAGGGTTTTCTATGGGTGTAATGGCGTGAGCCATTTTCAATTTCAAGAGTGCATCTTGCTCTTGCAACAATTTAGCTTTCAAATCTTCCAATGAAAGTTTTTTCAACTCTACGGCTTTCATATTCTTAAAAAATTAAGATTCAACATAATCTCTACGTACTACGAACTTGGTTTTTACGGGCAACTTTTGGGCAGCCAGACGTAGAGCTTCCTCTGCCACTTCTTGCTTGACACCAGCTATTTCGAACAATATTGTACCTGGTTTTACACAAGCCACCCAATATTCGGGAGCACCTTTACCTTTCCCCATACGCACCTCGGCAGGCTTTTTGGTAACGGGTTTATCAGGGAAAATACGAATCCATACTTGTCCCTCACGTTTCATTTCGCGTGTCATAGAGATACGAGCCGCCTCAATTTGGCGAGCAGTAATCCACGCCGCTTCCAAAGACTTGATAGCAAAAGAGCCGAAAGCAATCTCTGCTCCGCGTGTAGCCAAACCTTTCACACGCCCTTTTTGCTGTTTTCTGTATTTGGTTCTTTTAGGTTGTAACATCGCTTTTTCAGTTTAAACGTTTTCTGTTCGAATTGTAGCGGTTTCAGAATGAAACATACCAATTAAACATTACAAAAAGATGAAACAGAGTAGTAACGGTACTCTTTTCATCTTTTTAGCTTACTTTTCTTTTCTTCTTCTTTTTTTACCAGCGGCTCCTGCCCCACCTTTCCCTTTGCGGCTTTCTTTGCTTGCTCCAGCATTGCTTACACCTTCTAAGCCGGGATACAAGTCGGGCTTGCCATATACTTCCCCCTTGAAAATCCATACCTTCACACCAATTTTACCATAGACGGTATCGGCTTCTGCTACGGCATAATCTATATCGGCACGAAGTGTATGCAAAGGCACTCTTCCTTCTTTGTATTGTTCGGAGCGAGCCATATCTGCCCCTCCCAAACGTCCCGATACTTTAATTTTGATACCTTCCGCTCCCACACGCATCGCCGAGGCAATCGCTTGCTTCATTGCTCTACGATACGAGATACGAGCTCTAATTTGCTGTGCTACGGTATCGGCAACCAATTTGGCATCAAGCTCGGGGCGTTTGATTTCAAAGATATTGATTTGAATATCTTTGTTGGTGATTTTCTTGAGTTCTTCTTTGATTTTATCTACTTCGTTACCACCTTTACCAATTACCACACCGGGGCGTGCTGTTTGGATAGTGAGGGTTATTCTTTTGAGCGTACGCTCTATGATGATACGTGCAATTCCACCTTTGGGAACACGAGCCTCAACGTATTTTCTGATTTTATCGTCTTCTACGAGTTTTTCGGAAAAATCTTTGCCACCATACCAGTTAGATTCCCATCCTTTGATGATGCCTAATCTAAAACCTATCGGATTAACTTTTTGTCCCATTGTCTAAAAAGATTGTTAAAATGATTATAGTGCGTTACGGTCGTCAACGATAAGAGTAACGTGATTTGAGCGTTTGCGGATGCGGTGTCCTCTACCTTGTGGGGCAGGTCTCATTCTTTTGAGCATCTTGCCGTGTCCTACAAAAATAGTTTTTACGTACAAATCTGCATCTTCTAATCTGATGCCCTCATTTTTTTCTTGCCAATTGGCAACAGCCGAGAGCAAAAGTTTTTCCAAATCTTTGGCGGCGTGATTGGGTTGGTATTTCAATACACCCAAAGCCTTTCCTACTTCCATACCACGTATCATATCCACCACAAGTTGCATTTTGCGAGGTGAAGTAGGTACATTTCTAAGTTTAGCAACTGCTTCCATACTATTGTTTGCTTTTTTAGGAGGTTTTTCGGATTGTCCTCTTGTCCATATTTTATTTTTTGCCTTTATCTTTTTTGGCAACGTGTCCTCTGAAATTACGAGTAGGTGCAAATTCACCAAGTTTGTGTCCTACCATTTGCTCGGTTACGTATACTGGTATAAATTTATTGCCATTATAGACAGCAAAGGTATGTCCTACGAAATCGGGAGAAATAGTAGAGCGGCGAGACCACGTCTTAATGACAGATTTTTTCCCAGATTCTTCCATCACGGCTACTTTTTTGGTAAGCCTAAAATCTACATAAGGTCCTTTTTTTAACGAACGTCCCATATCTTATTATTTTTTGCGTCTGCTGATGATTAAACGATTAGAATGTTTTTTCTTAGGGCGTGTTTTCTTACCTTTGGCCAGTAAGCCTTTGCGAGAGCGGGGGTGCCCTCCTGAAGCTCTACCTTCACCACCACCCATAGGGTGATCTACGGGGTTCATCGCAACGCCTCTTGTACGAGGTCTGATACCCAACCAACGTTTTCTACCCGCTTTACCAACCTGTTCGTTCATATGGTCAGCATTAGAAGCCTTTCCTACTGTAGCAATGCAAGCCGCCAAAACTAATCTCATTTCGCCTGAAGGCAATTTAAGTGTTACGTATTTACCTTCTTTGGCAAGCACCTGAGCATACGTACCCGCACTGCGAGCCATAGCCCCGCCTGCTCCCGGACGAAGTTCTATATTATGGACAATCGTACCCAAAGGCATATTTCCGAGAGGTAAAGCATTACCCAATTCGGGTGCTACATCTTTTCCAGAAGAAACTGTAGTACCTACTTTCAATCCTTCGGGAGCAATAATATAACGCTTTTCTCCGTCTTCGTACTGCAATAAAGCAATGTAAGCGGTGCGGTTGGGGTCGTATTCAATACCTACTACTGTAGCAGGCACATCAAATTTATCTCTTTTGAAGTCGATGAGGCGGTAACGTCTTTTATGACCACCACCAATATAACGCATCGTCATCTTACCTTGGTTGTTACGCCCACCTGTTTTTTTGAGCGGCTCCAACAAGGATTTTTCAGGCTTAGATTTAGTTATTTCAGAAAACACAGGAGCTATTCTGAAACGTTGCCCGGGAGTTGTTGGTTTTAATTTTTTAACTGCCATTTCTTTCTTCTTTTTCAGTGAAGCACTATAAAATTGAGTATTGAGTATTGAGTAATTAGTAGTTAGATTATTTGGACGCTTGTATTTTCATAATAATCTGACAGACAAAGTTTTATATTTCGTCTCTCTTCTACTAAATTACTGGAGGCTAATTACACATTGCCATATACGTCTATAAACTCCCCTTCGGCAAGTCTAACAATTGCTTTTTTGAAGGCAGGGGTGCGTCCCGACATAATCGCTGTTTTGGTGTAACGAGTCTTTGCTTTACCTGCATAACGTATCGTGTTTACAGTTTCAACGGTTACATTATACAAATTTTCTATGGCTTTCTTGATTTCTACTTTATTGGCTTTTTTATCTACAATAAAAGTATAAACGCCAGAGTCGTGTAGAGCGGTGGCTTTCTCGCTAATTACTGCTCTTTTTAGAATCGTCTTCATCGGCTTAGTCTTTTACAAACATTTCTTGAATTTTATTTACTGCTCCTTCACATAAAATCAAAGCATCGGCATTCATAATATCATAGGTGTTGATATCCGAAGCAACTGCGATTTTTGTTTTGGGAATATTTCTTCCCGAAAGATACACGTTGGGGCTATGTTCAGGAAGAACGAGGAGTGTCTTTTTACCTTGCAAAGCAAGTTTTTCGAGCATTTCTACGTAAGCCTTAGTTTTGGGAGTTTCAAAGTTGAAATTTTCTAAAACTTTGATAGCGGCTTCTTGAGCTTTGTAAGTAAGTGCTGACTTGCGGGCAAGTTGTTTTACTTTCTTGTTCAATTTGAAGTCGTAGTCGCGAGGCACAGGACCAAAAACACGACCGCCGTGGCGATACAACGGGTTTTTGATGCTTCCTTTACGTGAGCCACCCGTACCTTTCTGGCGGTGCAACTTACGTGTAGAGCCGTGTACCTCATTTCTTTCCTTAGCTTTATGCGTTCCCTGACGTTGGGCGGCAAGGTAATGCTTTACATCTAAATAAACTGCGTGCTGGTTTGGCTCAATGCCAAATATTTGCTCGGACAAACTAATTGTTCTGCCTGTTTCTGCTCCAGCTATATTCAATACTGCTAATTCCATTGCTCTAAATTATTTCTCGATGATTACATACGAATTGATGGCTCCGGGTACAGAACCGCTTACCAAAATAAGGTTCTTCTCGGGAATTACTTTCAAAACTTTTAGATTTTGTACTTTTACGCGTTCGCCACCTGTACGTCCTGCCATTTTGATACCCTTGAATACCCTACCCGGCGTAGAACCAGGACCTAATGAACCGGGAGCTCTTAGACGATTGTGCTGTCCGTGTGTTTGCCCACCTACACCGCTAAATCCGTGTCTTTTTACTACACCTTGAAAACCTTTTCCTTTTGATGTACCAACTACATCTACCAAATCGCCTTCGGCGAAAAGGTCTTGAGCAAGGACTGTATCGCCTACATTCAGAGCCTTTGTAAAAGACTTGAACTCAACGACTTTACGCTTCGGAGTAGTACCGGCTTTCTTGAAGTGCCCCAACATCGGTTTGGTGGTGTTTTTTTCTTTTGCCTCATCAAAACCTAATTGGATAGCCTCATAACCGTCTTTTTCCTTCGTCTTCACTTGTGTAACTACACAAGGACCAGCTTCTATTACCGTGCATCCGACAAGTTGTCCATCGGCACTAAAAAAGCTAGTCATTCCGATTTTTTTTCCGATTATACCAGACATTTTTTTGTTTTTTACTTAAAATTCAAAAAATCAATCCCTTACAGCTTGTTTTCTGTAAGGGACTGCAAAATTAGAAATAAAAATTTCAAAACAAAAATTTTTTACAAATTATTTTCTTAAAAATCAATGTTTCAAATTTCTGAAAATGTTATCCTAAGCATATCCTACAACGCTATACACCAAATAGCCTACTATTTCGTGCAAAAGTACATACCAATAGTAAAGAGATTTCTCGTTTGGCACAAGCCAATGAGCAGGTAGCCACGTTCGGTTTTGGCTGTAAAAATCTACCGAAAATACATCGGCTTTGATGCCCACCTTCTCAAAACAACCTTTCGCCCTACGCAAATGAAACGCCGAAGTAATGAGCAAATACGATTTTTCAGGAAACTTTTCTTTCAAAATTTTTGCAGAAAAAAGAGCATTTTCGCGTGTATTCAAAGATTTTTCTTCCAAAACAATATCTTCTTCGGGTATTCCTGCTAAAAGAAAAATTTTTTTCATTTCCCTACCTTCGTGAATATCATTTTCTAAATAATGCCCTCCCGAAATCAGGATTTTCTTGATTTTTCCTATTTTGTAGAGTTGTAACGTATGAATGAGTCTGTCGCCTCCTTTGTTGAGATACAGGCGGTCTTTTGGCTCACGTTGAGCGTTTGAGATGCCTGTCAGCAAAATACCTATATCATAGTCTTTAAGTGTTTGCATTTCGGTAGCAGGAATTTCCCAAGCTAAAAGTGCCTCGTTGATAAAAAATGGATTGCTAAAAAACAACAACAAACCCAAGCCTATCCGAAAAAAACGACGTTTTACAGCAATTTTTTTGGAAAATAAACTTATCAGCAAACAAGCCAGCACCCACGTCAAGGGCATCAGCAAGTAGAACAAAGTTTTGGAAAGAATGAAAAACATAGTTGGGACATTTAAAAACAAAATCAAGATTGAGCATACGCTTCTGACAGAATAGCTGTAATCTTTTCAATTTGCTCTTCACTAAGCGACACTGCCGAAGGCAAACTCAACGATTTTTCATAAATTTGCCAAGTAACATCTGCCTCGTGAATGTAGAGGGCGTTTTTGTACATTGGCAATCGGTTGAGCGGATACCATAGCTTTCGGGTTTGAATGTTGTGTTCAGCTAATTTTTGGGCTATTTGCTTTGAATTTTCAAAAAGTGCTGTAAATAACCAAAAATTTGGCTCTACGTTGGGCATTACCTCCTGAAAAATAGCAACTTCTTGCAGATGTTTTCGGTAGGTATTATTTATGATTTTTTTTTGTTGCAAAAGAAAATCAATTTGCTCCATTTGAGCAACCCCGATGGCGGCTAAGATATTGGGCAGGCGATAGTTATAGCCAATTTCATCGTGAAAATACTCGTGTGCGTCGGTTTTGGCTTGGTTGGCTTGGTGGCGAACTTGTCGGGCGATAGTTTCATCATCAGTAACGATAGCTCCGCCGTTTGCTGTTGTAACGATTTTGTTTCCATTAAAACTGAAAATCCCTACGTTTCCGAGTGTGCCTGCGTGTTTTTGTTCAAAACGGCTCCCCAAAGCCTCGGCAGCATCTTCTACCACAGGAATTCGATAGGTTTGGGCAAGTGCTAAAATCTTATCCATTGCAGGCAGATTGCCTAAACAATGCACAGGCAAAATTGCCGAAACTTTTTGACGAGTTCTTTTCAGATAAGTTCCGTTTTGCTCCTGATAACATTCTTCTTGCAAAAAATACCCTAAAAGTTTTTCATCAAGTTGCCAAGTATCTTTGCGTACATCAACGAAAACAGGCTCGGCATTGCAGTAATAGACGGCGTTGGCACTGGCTACAAAACTCAAATTCGGTAACAAAACACGAGTATTTGCCTTTACGCCTACGGCTTGTAAGGCAAGATGCAGTGCCGCAGTACCACTTGCAACGGCTACACAATATTTTGCTCCTGTAAAATCCTTGATTTTTTCCTCAAACTGCTCAATGTAAGTTCCCGTTGAGGTTATCCAGTTGGTATCGAGGCAATTTTTTACATACTCCCATTCCTTGCCCGAAAGGTACGGCAAAGCCAAAGGAATTTGAAACTGATATTTCTGCCAATCGTTTTTCACAAAACTTTTTAAGCAAAAATAAGGTTTCTGATAAGAAATGCCAATTTAAAAGTTTAGTTTTTATGCAAAGTGGCGAGATTGTCAACAAAGTAGCTCAAAGTGGGCTGGTAGTAATAGATTTGAAAGATTTTTACACAACAGGCGAGCGTGTAGTTTATGATTTGGCTCAAAATCTTTATCAGGGGCTTATCTTGAAAGAAAAAGATTTCAGACAATTTCTCAAAGAACACGCTTGGGAAAACTACACAGGTAAAAATGTAGCCATCACTTGCTCTGCCGATGCCATCGTGCCAACGTGGGCGTATATGCTTCTGGCAGTGCATCTGCGTCCGTATGCCAATCATTTTGTTTTTGGAACTTTGGAAGATTTAGAAAAAGAGTTATTTTGCAAAAAATTTGCCCAAACCAACTGGCAAGAGTACGAAGGCAAAAAAGTAGTTGTAAAAGGTTGTAGCGATTTGCCGATACCTACCTATGCGTATGTAGAACTAACAAGAATTTTACAACCTATCGTACAAAGCCTGATGTTTGGCGAACCTTGTAGCACCGTGCCTATTTACAAACGTAAATAGCCTTTTGCTTTGATTAAGTTTGAACCTATGCGTATCATCTATTTTGGAACTCCCGAATTTGCAGTCCCTTCTTTACAAATATTAGTAGAAAATGGCTACCACATAGTAGGTGTAGTAACTGCCCCTGACAAACCCGCAGGTAGAGGGCACAAACTGCAAATGTCGGAAGTAAAACAATATGCTTTGAGCCAAAATTTAACTATCTTGCAACCTGAAAAACTAAAAGATGAAAAATTTTTAGAACAATTACACACGCTCAAACCCGATTTGCAAGTAATTGTTGCGTTTCGTATGCTTCCCGAAGTGGTTTGGGCTTTGCCTCCTTTGGGTACGTTCAATCTGCACGCTTCTCTATTGCCTAAATATCGTGGTGCCGCTCCTATCAACTGGGCTATCATCAATGGCGAAACCGAAACAGGCGTAACAACCTTCTTCCTGCAACACGAAATTGATACAGGAAACATCATTTTCCAAGAAAAAGAACCTATCTACCCCACCGATACCGCAGGCGATTTGTACCAAAGACTGATGCACAAAGGAGCTAAACTTGTCTTAAAAACCGTGCAAGCCATTGAGCAAGGCAAAGTACAAGCCCAGCCCCAAATAGGCGAAGTTACACACGCCCCCAAGATATTTCGCGAAACTTGTCAAATTGATTGGAACAAACCTACTGCCCAACTCTACAACTTTGTGCGTGGCTTAGCTCCTTACCCCACCGCTTGGACTATGCTCAACGAAAAAATTTGTAAAATTTATGAAGTTTCCCCAAATCCTATTATCTTGCCGAGCGAGGCAGGCGTGGGAAACTTCTATACTGATGGAAAAATCTTAGCATTTAGAACAATAAATGATTGGATTGAGGTGAAAGACCTACAAATAGAGGGAAAAAAACGTATGCCTACCGAAGAATTTTTAAAAGGTTTTAGAATATGACAGCTCTGGTCGTTGCAATGGCTGAAAATCAAGTGATTGGAGATAAAGGGAAGGTCCCGTGGAAACTTTCCGATGATTTACATTTTTTCAAAAATCTTACCGAAAATCACGTACTTGTGATGGGACGGAAAACCTTTGAGTCTTTACCCAAAAAACTTTCTAATCGCACTCACATTATCGTTACTCGCAACAAAAAATATGATGTAGCAGATGAAGACTGCTATGTAGTAACCTCCTTAGACGAAGCCTTAGATTTTGCAAGAACTTTTTTTGGGAAAAAAGTTTTTGTAATAGGTGGTGGCGAAATCTACGAACAAGCTATAACAAAGAAAGTAGTAGATACTATCTTTCTCACGCAAGTAAAAGCCCAACCCCAAGGCGATACCTATTTCCCTGAAATAGATTATCAGAGCTGGCAAGAAGTAGATAGAAAACATTTCTACAAAAACGAAAAAAATCAATACGACTTTGACATCGTTGAGCTAAAACGAAAAAAAACTTTTTAATGAATTTTTTGGCACGCTTGTTACTTCTGCCATTTGCCACTCTCTATGCCATCATTACAGATGTACGTTCTTGGCTGTACCGAAAAAAAGCTCTTTTTTCTGCAAAATTCGATTTACCTATTGTTTGCGTAGGCAATTTGCGTGTAGGTGGTACAGGCAAAACCCCGCATATAGAACTACTCCTCAGGCTTTTTTCCCAAACCTACCAAATAGCTATACTTAGCCGTGGCTATGGCAGGAAAACCAGAGGCTTTCGCTTAGCTAATCAAGAAGATACGCCCCAAACCATAGGGGACGAACCAATGCAGTTTTATGAAAAGTTTGGAGAAAAAGTAAGCATAGCCGTAGGCGAAGAACGTGCCTTAGCCATTCCTGAACTATTATACCACCGCCCCGATACAAATCTCATCTTGCTTGATGATGCTTTTCAGCACTTAGCAGTAAAACCCTCTTGTTCTATTTTGCTCACCGAATATGCCAAACCCTTCTATACTGATTTTGTGCTACCCGCAGGTAGATTACGAGAACGTCGCAAAGCCGCCCAAAGAGCCGATATTATCATTGTGAGCAAATGCCCCGAAAAACTTCTTCAAAGTCAGAAAGAGGAGATTGTTCAGAAAATAAGTGAATACGCCCCGAATGTACCCGTTTTTTTTACAAAAATAAATTACGGAAAACCCTATTTCTTGCAAACTAAAAAAAATGCCGAAGATGTAAAAAAAGTTGTTTTACTCACGGCTATCGCTAATCCAGATTATTTCCTAAAAGCAATGCAAGAACGTTATGAGTGTGTCTTGACTTTTACATTTCCCGACCATTATTTTTTCAAAGAAAAAGACCTTACCACTATCGGCAAACACATTCCTGATGATACCTATTTGCTTTGCACCGAAAAAGATGCCACCAAACTCAAAAACATTTTGCCGAAAACACTTTTGCCAAAAACTTTGGTAATGCCCATAGAAGTTGAATTTTTGGAAGAAACTATGAGAACCGATTTTATGCTACACTTAAAGAGTTTTTTGTGAAAAGATTTTTTCAAATTGTATTTTTGCCTTTACAAATTTGTATTTTTGAAGGCTAAATAAAACGAGAAAATGGACGTTACTAATTTTGAGAAAACACTTGCTTTGATTACGATGCCTTTATATGCTTTTTTTATTGGCTTAGAAATATTGATAGGACATTTTAGGGGTAAAAAATGGTATGCTTGGAAAGATATACTCAACAACTTTTTGATGGGTGGTTTAAATGTTCTCATTGACATTGCTGTCAGAGTTATCTTTGGACTTTTTTTGTTACATTACTTTCAGAAATTCGCTTTCCTGAATTGGACAGAAAAAACTTGGTGGTATTGGGTAAGTCTGTTCATCTTACAAGATTTTTTCTACTATCTTATTCACGTATTAGAGCATAGGTGTAGATTTTTTTGGGCAGTACATAATATTCATCATTCATCGGAGTTTTTCAACTTTACGGTAGCTTTGCGTTCTTCGGTCTTCCAACCTATCTATAAGTTCCCCTTTTATATTCCTTTGGTGCTTTTGGGTTACGAAGCTATCGATATTTTGTTGGTGTATGCCTTAGGGCAAGTCTATGGCTTTTTCGTGCATAGCTCTTGGATACAACGTTGGGGCGGTTTCTTGGAAAAAATAATGGTTAGCCCCTCACACCATCGCGTACATCACGCCAAAGAGCCTGAGTACATAGACAGAAATATGGCAATGGTATTTATCATTTGGGATAAGTTATTCGGTACTTTCACCCCCGAAAATATGCAAAAACCTATCAGCTTCGGAATTACCAAACCTATCAATTCCAACAATCCTTTTGCCATTGTATTTCACGAGTGGAAAGCTATTATCAAAGATGTAAAACAAGCAGATAATTTAGGAGATAAGTTGATGTACATTTTCGGACCGCCCGGCTGGAAACCACAAAAAAAGAAGAAAAAATTACTTTGACAGAAACAGAAAATATTACAAAATTTATTCGCCAAGTAGTTAAATAAAATTAAACGGATATTTACGTTTCTTTAAAAATTGAAGAACAGTATTTTGTCTAAGTACCAACATCTAACTACCAATGTCTAACTACTCAAAAATATGTACGTGCTAAAAATTTTTTCTTTTCTACTAATAGCTTTCCATCTACAAGCCCAAGGCAGTTTATTTATTATTGGTGGCGGAAAAAGACCTCCTGAATTACTCCAAAAAATGCTTGTAGAAGCAGGTTTAGAAAAAAATGGCTACGTAGTGATTATTCCTTTTGCCAGTGCTGAACCCGACTCGGCGGTGTTCTATGCAGAAAAACAATTTAAGGAAAGAAACTTACAAATTTTGGGAATTATAGATAAAAATGTCTCTGAAACAAGATTAGATAGCATCAGAAATGCTCGCCTCATTTACTTTACAGGCGGCGACCAAAACAAACTCATGGCTACGCTCCGAAATACGCCCTTATATGAAGCTGTTTGGCAATGCTATCGGAATGGAGGAATGATAGCAGGCACCAGTGCAGGAGCGGCTATGATGAGCAAAAAAATGATAACAGGAAACGAAAAGAAATACAAAGAATATAGCCAAACCTTCCAAACCATAGAAGCAAACAATATTGAATTTGGCGAAGGTATGGGTTTCTTGGAAAAAGCTATCATAGACCAACATTTCTTAATACGTAGCAGGCACAATCGCCTTATCAGTGCTGTTATTGAGTTTCCCGAATATCTTTGCGTAGGGATAGACGAAGCAACTGCTATTTTTGTAAAAAAAGACATTGCCGAGGTAGTAGGAGATGCCCAAGTGTTGGTTTTTGAAAATCCCAAAAAAAGTAAAAAAGTGCTAAAAGATAAACTCGGAGCAAAAAACCTACGCCTTTCGGTGTATCTTAGTGGCGAAAAATTCAAAATTCCAAATTAAACCCATAGACAAACGATGCAATCTGTTTTTGAACAACTCGGAGAAAATAATCACGAGCAAGTCGTATTCTGCAACGACCCCCAAACAGGACTAAAAGCTATCATTGCTATCCACAATACCATTCTCGGACCCGCCGCAGGCGGTACGCGTATGTGGATGTACAACTCCGAAGCCGAAGCACTCAAAGATGTACTACGCCTTTCGCGAGGAATGACCCTGAAAAATGCCGTTGCAGGGCTAAATATAGGCGGAGGCAAAGCCGTAATCATCGGAGATGCCCGCAAACATAAATCGGAGGCTTTATTCAGGGCTTTCGGACGCTTTGTAGATAGCTTAGGAGGCAAATATATTACCGCCGAAGATGTGGGGATTAGCACACAAGACATAGAACAAGTAGCAATGGAGACGCAGTTTGTTTCTGGCAAACCCAAAAGTTTAGGAGGAGGTGGAGACCCCTCCCCTTTTACAGCTTATGGCGTGTATATTGCGATGAAAGCCTCCGCCAAGAAAGTCTATGGTTCGGAAAGCCTTAGGGGCAAAAAAATTGTAGTACAAGGCGTAGGACACGTAGGGCAATATCTGGTAGAACATTTAGTAAAAGAAAATGCCCAAGTAATGATTTCTGATATGTACGAAGATAGAATTTCTGCTATTACGCAAAAGTTTTCTTCTGTGCAAGTTCTGGATAAGGATAAAATCTATGATGCCCCTATGGATATTTACGCCCCTTGTGCTTTGGGGGCAACTCTCAATGATGATACTTTGGAAAGATTGAAATGCCAGATAGTAGCAGGTGCCGCTAATAACCAATTGGCTGACGAACACATCCACGCAGATAAATGTAAGGCAAAGGGTATTCTCTACGCCCCTGATTTTCTTATCAATTCGGGAGGCATTATCAATGTATATTGCGAAATAGCTATGCCTGTCTATAATGCCGATAGAGCCTACGAACAAACTGAACGTATTTATCAATATACTTTGGACATCATAGAAACCTCCGAAAAAGAACAAATCAATACCCACCAAGCAGCACTACATTTGGCTCACAAACGAATGGAATCCATTGCCAAACTCAATGCCAATGCCTTTAATAGGAAAAGATAACTGAAAGAGGGGGCTTATGTGCCTCCTCTTCTGATGTAAAAAAATAAATGATTTTGATTACTCGGCAAGTTTTTTCTTGTATTTTTGAAGTAAAGACAAAAACTCATCAGCATTTTTATAACCGATTTCTTTGTTTTGCAACTTTCCGTTTTTATCAAAGAAGCAAAGCGTTGGATAGCTATACACTTCAAATTTTTCGGCAAGTTGTACCCCCTCTCCCTTCTCACAATCCACTTTATAGGCGATATAGTTGTTATTGAGGTAATCTCCTACATTTGTATTGGCGAAGGTGGTTTTGGTCATTAGTTTGCAAGGTCCGCACCAAGAAGTATAAAAATCAACAAAAATAGGTTTATCTCGCTTCTTAGCTTCTTGGAGTACCTCACTCCAACTGCCTTCAAAGAATTGTACCTGTGCTTGACAAAATGCAAAACCAAGCATCAAAAATAAGAATGTAAATAACTTTTTCATCTTTGTTTGTTTGAGAAGTTAATGTTATTTTTACGTAAAAAAGCAGGAAGATGTTACATAAAACCAAAGGAATTTGTATAAATTTTCTGAAATACCGAGAAACATCAATTATAGCCAAAATCTACACCGAAGAATTTGGTATGCAAAGCTATCTGATAAATAGCGTAAGAACCGCCAAACCTAAGTTTGGCATAGCTTTGTTTCAGCCGCTTACGTTGTTGGATATGGTAGTATATCACAAACCCGCTAAATCAGTTTTGCAAAGAATAGCCGAAGTCAGAAGTAGGGAATTGTATCTTGGTATTCCTTTTGACATCAAAAAAACCTCCTTAGCTATTTTTTTATCAGAAATATTGCTCAAAACCTTACACGAAGAAGAACCCAACAAAGAACTTTTTGATTTCTTGGAGCAGTCTTTTCTTACCTTAGACAAAAGCGAAAACATCAATAATTTTGCCATCCGCTTTTTAATGCTTTTCTTAGAAAAACAGGGACTTTTGGGGCAAGATGTAAAACATCTTTTTGAGGAATTGAATAAAAATAAAACTTCGCTCTCACCTGAAAAATTGCAAGAAGAAATCAAGTATTTGGCAAACATCAGAAATGGCGTAGAAGTTGAATTACCAAACTCGTTACGTCAGCGGTTAATCAATTATTTATTAGATTATTTCAGGTTGCACTACGAATTTTTTGGTGAGGTGAAATCTTTGCAAGTTTTACGAAGTATTTTTTGAAAAGCAATGGCAAAAATGCGAAAAAAATCGGATTTGCCCCAAAAGGTTTGTATAGTTTGTCAGAAGCCTTTTGCGTGGCGAAAAAAATGGGAAAAAGTATGGGACGAGGTAAAATATTGTAGCCAGCGTTGCCGAAATACTAAACATTAGACATTTCTTGTATCCTGCATCTTGTATCCTGTATCTTGTATCCTGTATCTTGTATCCTGTATCTTGCATCTTGTATCTAATTTCTATTTTTGCTATCTATCACAATGGTTACGGGACCATCATTTTGTAAATTTACCTGCATATCTGCACCAAATTCGCCTGTGGCAATGGGTTTGCCTAATTCTTGCGAAAACAAATCAATAGCTTTCTGATACATCGGGATAGCTACTTCGGGGCGAGCCGCTTCCGTAAAAGAAGGACGATTGCCTTTTTTGGTGCTTGCCAGTAAGGTAAATTGACTTACAAGCAAAATTTCGCCTTCAATATCTTTTACCGATAGGTTCATTTTACCCTCTTCATCAGCAAAAATCCGCATCTGTACAACTTTTTTTACGAGCCAGTCCAAGTCTTCGGGGCTATCATTATGAGCTATTCCCAACAAAATGAGTAAGCCTTGCTCAATAGATGAATGTAAAGCCCCAGCAATATGCACCGAAGCCTTACGTACCCTTTGTACAACAGCTATCATAGCTAATCTTTATAGACTTGTAAGGCATCGGCAAATTGTGCCACTTTCATCACTACGGCAAGGTAATCGTTGTAGAGGTCTATAATCTCGAGCAAATCAGTAGGGGCTTTGCTTGCATCTTTGTAGATTTCATACACTTTTTTGAGGGTAGTGTTTTGTATATGAAAATCTTTGTATATTTCTTTAAGCAATTCTTCGGTAGAATTGGCAAAATGCCCCGCTTTAAGATACAGCACCGTATCTGCCTGCATCAAGAAGCCAGAGAGGTCTTGTAAGAGGTTTTCTACAAGAAGTTTGGGGTGTTTTAGGTTGAGAACAAAAAAACTTCTTAGGTTGATGAGCCGTTTTTTCAGTTCCAATTCGCAAGACCTGCGTAAGTCTTCCATTGAGATTTTTATATTTTTGAAAACATCATCGCCTATAATCAAGAATTTTTTTACTTTCATATCGGTAAATTCAATCGGAAATACATCAGCAGAAGTTTTTACTTCTTCTTTGGTGATGATAGTTGTGTCAATATTGTAATTGTTTTTTGCTTTGGCGATAGCAGGCGAGATATTTTCTATGGCTTCTACTTTTGCACTTTTTAAGACAATGAGCAATTTGATATTGGCACTTTGGTCATCAAAAACTTTATGCGTAACCGAGCCGTAGAGATAAATGGCTACGAGATTATCTTTGGCGATAATGTCTATTTGGCGTGCAAAATCTTCTATTTTTCCAGCTAAATTAGTAGGGATTTGGGCAATAGTTTGGATAGGGCGATTGTTCATTCTCAATTATTTTTGGTTGGAGCATAATTTCTTTGTGGTAAAAATATAAAAAAAAGCAAAAACACAAAACATTTATTCACACCAAAGTTGTTTATCAAATAAAAAATTTTTAAATTTCTGATTTGTAAGATTTTTGCTTAACTTTGTATAAAGCTCTTGCAAGTGTGTTGTTGTACTTGTCAAGATTTGAACGATTTTAAATGTTTGCTGATAATGATTAGTAAAAGGCAATTTCTGATAGCCCTCTTGCTTGCATCGGTGTTAGGAGCTACCTTTGCTTTGGTAGGGCTGCGTTGGTTGCTCAATAGAAATTATGTAGCTCCTCCAAAAATCACGTATCAATTTAAGGATACTTCTGTTGTTGTCCCCGAAGGATTAAATTTTATTTATTCCTCCGAAATAGCCGTACCCGCAGTAGTTCATATCAAGACTTCTTACACCAAACGTACTACTTCTCGTAGCCAAGACCCTGTAGAAGATATGTTCAGACAATTTCACGGAAAAAGCTGGACACCGCGTTCTTCTTCTGGTTCAGGGGTAATCGTCTCGGAAGATGGTTACATTGTTACCAACAACCACGTTATCGAGAATACCGAAGTGATAGAGGTAACTCTACACGACAAGCGAAGCTATGAAGCTCGTTTAGTAGGCACAGACCCCTCCACCGACTTAGCCTTGCTCAAAATTGAAGAAGTAAATTTACCCTATCTCCGATATGCCGACTCAGATAGAGTGCGTGTAGGCGAATGGGTGCTGGCTGTTGGTAATCCTTTTGAACTTAACTCCACCGTAACCGCAGGCATCATTAGTGCCAAAGCCCGAAATATCAATCTTATTCAAGATAAAGACAATTTGCAGGTGGAGTCTTTCTTACAAACTGATGCCTCTGTAAATCCGGGAAATAGTGGCGGTGCTTTGGTAAATTTAAGAGGAGAGCTTGTAGGTGTCAATACTGCTATCGCCAGCGAAACAGGCACATTCCAAGGCTACTCCTTTGCCGTGCCTGCCAATTTGGTCAAAAAAGTAATAGAAGATTTGCAAAAATACGGTGAGGTACAGAGGGCTTTGATGGGCGTAGAAATTGTAGAAGTAAATGCCGATGTAGTCAAAGATAAACATCTGCCAAACATAGAAGGAGTGTATATTGCCAAAGTAAATAGCAATAGCGGAGCCGCCGAGGCAGGCATAGAAGCAGGCGACGTAATATTGGAAATTGATAGCAAAAGGGTGAATTCAAGGTCGGAGCTACAAGCTATCGTTGCCTCAAAAAGACCCGGAGATAAAATAACCGTGTTGTTCAGACGCGACAACACAGAAAAAAAAGCTATTATCACGCTAAAAAACCCTAAGGGAACAATCAGCTTGATGCAAAAAGCCGAGAACAAAACTATTCAGGTAATGGGTGCCGAATTGGTAAATGCTACTGATGCCGAAAAATCATTTCTGGGCATCAAGGGCGGGGCAAAAATTGTTCGCATAGGCAGAGGAAAACTTGCAGAGGTAGGTGTCCAGAAGGGATTTGTAATTACACACATTAGCCAAAGTGGGAAAAGAATTGCCGTTCAGTCGGCGGCTCACGTACTTGCAATAGCCCAACAAGCCGATAAAAATGGCGAAGGCTTGTATCTAGAAGGAATGTACGAAAATGGCGATAAAGCCTATTATCCTATTGGCTGGTAATTTTTTTCTACAATGAACACTAAGGGCATTTTAATATTTTTTCATTTTTTTGTTTCATTCTTTTCATTTGCTCAAATCGTCAGTTTCACGCCCCAAGAAAGTGGAACAGATGCCAGTTTGAGAGGTTTGTGGGTAATAGACGAAAAAGTAGTTTGGGCTACTGGTAACAAAGGCACCGTCCTGAAAACCGAAAACGGCGGACAGAGTTGGAGTAAAATAGCCGTGAAAGGCTTTGAAGACAAAGATTTTCGGGATATCGTTGCTTTTAACGCTCAAAGAGCTATCATCATCAATGCAGGCTCACCTGCTTATATCCTTAAAACCACCGATGGCGGTGCAAATTGGCGGGTAGTCTATCAGGACACAGCTAAAACAGCTTTCTTTGATGATATTGGCTTTCTTGACGAACAAAACGGCTTCGTCTTCGGCGACCCCGATAGTGAAGCCTATTTCACCTTACTAAAAACCAACGATTCAGGCGAAACTTGGCAAAATATTGGCAAAAAACTTCCCAAAGCCCAAAACAACGAAGCAGGCTTTGCGGCAAGTGGTACGATTATGCGTTTCAAAAACCCTTACATCTGGATTGGCACGGGTGGCGGCGAGCTATCAAGGGTTTTGTTCTCTCCTGATAAAGGCAATACTTGGCAGGCTATCGGCACGCCTATTTTAGCAGGGAAGAGCTCACAAGGTATTTTCTCAATGGCTTTTAAAGATAAAAAAAATGGGGTTGCCGTTGGCGGAGATTATACGCAAGCCCAAAACTCCGAAAAAACAGCTATTTATACCAAAGATGCGGGCAAAACTTGGAACTTATCCAAAACTATGCCCAAAGGCTATCGTTCTTCGGTAGCTTTTGCCACCAAAAACCAATATGTATGTGTCGGCACAAATGGCATTGATTTTAGCAAAAATGGAGGAAAAGACTGGGTAAATTTTTCCTCAGAAGGATTTAATACTGTTCGTTTCGCAAACAATAGCAAAACTGGCTGGGTTGTAGGAAGCAAAGGAAGAATAGCTAAAATATCTATCAAATAAACAAATTAGCATTTGGCAACTATTATTTATCAAAATCAAACTTTTGACAAAAAACAAATTCAGACACTCAATCTTAATACAATAGAAGACATCTATCTGCGTGATAGCCTCCTTTTTTGCCAAAAATGGCTACAAGGTTGCGAAATAGTTGAGGTAAAAACCTCTGGCTCAACAGGTACGCCCAAAGTCATTTTCCCTATACGCCACGCCCTACAAGCAAGCGTAGCAATGAGCCAAAAATTTTTTGCTTGGCAAGGTGGCGAAAAAGCCCTTGTATGCCTGCACACGCAATACATTGCAGGTAAAATGATGCTCCTAAGAGGTTTAGAACTCGATTGGACAATGTATCTGCAAACGCCCAACAACAATCCTTTGGCTACTTTTGAACAAAATTTAGACTTTGCCGCCTTCGTACCGCTACAAATGCAAAATGTTCTGCAAAATACTCCCCAAAAACTGATGTTGTTTTCGCCAAATGCAAACATCATTATCGGGGGAGCTTCGGTGAGCCATCATTTAGAAACAATGATTGCAAGTGTTGGCAATCCAAAAATTTTCCAAACCTACGGAATGACAGAAACACTAAGCCACGTTGCCATCAGACGGCTAAACGGCTCTTCGCAAAAAAATTTCTTTCCCTTAGAACAGGTACAAATTCGCCTGAATGAGCAAAACTGCCTTTGTATCAGCTCGCCTACTACTTTGTTTCAAGAAATTGTTACCAACGACATTGCCGAAATCTATGAAGATGGCTCGTTCAGGATTCTGGGCAGAGCCGACAACATCATCAACAGCGGTGGCGTAAAAATACAATTAGAGCAGGTAGAGCAAGAAATAGAGAAAATTTTTGAACAAATCGGACTGCAAAGAAGATTTTACTGCATAGGCACACCCGATAACTATTGGGGTGAGATGCTTACGCTTTGCATAGAAGGCGAAAAACTGCCCGAAAATACAGAAGATAAATTACAAAAATCTTTTCAAGGGCTTTCAAACAAACACTTTATTCCCAAAAAAATCACTTATCAAACTCATTTTACCGAAACTGAAACAGGCAAAGTGAAACGGCAAGCACTTTTATAGCATTTGGCTTTCTCGTTTTTTTTACGTTTATTGCGTTTTGTTTTCAAAATTTTTACACTTATCAGATAGAAAATGAAACTAACATTTTGGGGGGCGGCTCGTCAAGTAACAGGAAGTATGTATCTACTCGAACTTGATGACTACAAAATCCTGATAGACTGCGGCTTGGATATGAAAAAAGAACGCCAAAACGGAAGTTACGAAGATACAAACAAACCCTATGCAGGCAGCCTTTTCCCTTTTGATGCCTCTCTTATCAACCTCGTAATTCTCACCCACGCCCACATTGACCACTCGGGCAATTTGCCCAACTTAGTTAGAGAAGGCTTTGAGGGGCAAATCATCTGTACATCAGCTACTTATACGCTCACACGCCTACTCCTACACGACTCGGCAATGCTTCACCAACGCCGCCTGAAAAAACTCTCGGGCAAAAGTAGCCAAAAAAATCTATTCACCCCCTCCGAAATCTCGTCTTGGTATTTGCCCAAACACGTAGAAGATACCGAAGAGTATTTTTTTCCTTTGCAGTTCAACAGACGTTTTCAGATTATCAAAGGCGTTTGGGTTACGCTTATTCCAACGGGGCATCTGCTTGGTGCCGCCAATGTCTTTTTAGAAATAGAAGAAGATGGACAAATCAAAAAAATTTTGTTTTCGGGCGATATTGGCAGAAAAAATTATCCACTGCTACCCGACCCCCAAAAGCCTCCCCAAGCCGACTACCTCCTCTGCGAAACTACCTACGGAAGCCGTCTGCATCAAACACACGGCACAGCCGAAGACGAAGTCTGTAAGATTATTCAACAGGCTTGTATAGATATTCCGGGCAGACTCATTGTCCCCGCATTCAGCGTAGGCAGAACGCAAGCTCTGTTGTACGTACTTCACAAATTGAGCGTACAAAAACGTTTGCCTCCTATCAAAATCTTTTCCGATAGTCCTTTGGCACACCAGAGTACAAAGGCTTACGAAACTTATCTTTCGCTACTCAACGAGGAAGCTAAAAATTTTTATACCGAACACAAAAGCCTTTTTGATTTTGAAAACCTGATTTATGTGGAAGACCTCAAAACCAGCAAACTCATTTCTAATCATTCAGAGCCGTGTATTATTATTTCTTCATCGGGAATGATACAAGGCGGACGCATAGAACATCATATCAAAGCAAACATTCAAAACCCTTATGCTACTATCTTGCTTATCGGTTTTGCCGCCGAAGGCACACTCGGACACCAACTCCTACACGGCGATAAAACCATCGAGATAGGTGAAAAAAAACTCGCTGTACTCGCTAATATACGCTCTATTGATATTTTCAGCGGACACGGAGACCAAAACGACCTCTTGGAGTTTGTGGAACATCAGGATAACAAACAACTTAAACAAATTTTTCTTATTCACGGAGAAGAAAGTTCTATGCAAACTTTTAAAGAAGCCTTAGAACAAAGGAACTACCCACAAGTGAGTATTCCCCAAAAAGGTGATACTTTTTGCTTATAATTTTTTGAACAAAAATAACCACTAAATTTGGTATTTTGGGCTTTTTTTAGCATAATTGTATCCGAAGAATATTAAAATGCCTCTTGCCTTGAAAAACTACTATACCATACTCGAAATCCCTGAAAGTGCCTCTGCGGAAATGATTAAGAATGCCTATCGCAGTTTGGCGAAACGTTGGCACCCCGACCTCAACCCTAATGACCAAACCGCCCAGATGATGTTTATGGATATAAAAGAGGCTTACAATGTCCTCTCCAATGCTATTAAAAGAAATTATTATGATTATCAACTCCGCAAAGCTATTCTTGACAAAAAAGTAGAGCCTACCTCTACTACAAAAGTAGGTTCTTTCAGAAAAAAAGAACCCGAAACTACAAAAAAAACTACGCAACAACAAACCAAGCAGGAAAAAGTCTTTCATAACTCGGAAGCCTACAAAACTCGCTTAGACGACTTGATGAGAAAACACAACGAACTCATCGAGAAAGAAAAGAAGATAGCCGAAGCCAACCGAAAAAAACAAGAAAAAGAGAAAACTTTTTACGATATATTCAGAGAAAATAGAGATAACGCCTTTGCAGAGCAAAAATTAAAACAGCAAAAACAAAAAGAAGAAGACAAAATAAAAGAGCAGGTAAAAGAAACCGAAGAAGCCAACATCACCAAACCTCAAAAAAACAGAATTAAAGCAATTCTTAGTATTTTGGGCTTCCGTTCGGATTAAGTGCAACAATTTTCTATAAAAATCTCACAAAAAGCATCATTTTTGGTGCTTTTTTGTTTAAATTGTGAAAGCCAAACCACCCATTATGACAAAGTTTTATCCGCTTCTTTTTTTGTTTTTTACGGTTACAATTGCTTTATCTCAAAAAAATAAAAACACGAGTTCCGCCCAAACCTACATAGAACACGGAGAAGCCGAATGGGAAGTCTCAAACTACAAAGACGCTATTACTTGGTTCAATAAGGCTATTAAACTCGACTCAACAAGAGCAGAAGCCTACTACAAAAGAGCTAAATCGTTTGTACAAATACAACACTTCGCAGAAGCCGAAAAAGACCTCAAAACCGCCGATAGCTTAGGCTTCACCGATACCGAAATGCCTTTCTACTACGGAGTAGCCTATTTCGGGCAAAAACAATACGAAAAAGCTCTCGCTTTCCTACAAAAAGCCTTAGAACAAGGTTTTGAAAACGATTCTTTCTATACCTATCTTGCCGAAACCTACAAAAATCTCAATAAGCCCAAACTTGCCCTACAATTCTACGAAAAAGCCTTAGCCAAAGCCGAAACCGACCAAAAAAATGAAATATATTTCCTACGAGCTAATTTTTTCTACGAAAAAGAAGAGTGGAACAAAGCCCACAGCGATTTAGACAGCATTCTTGCCACAAATCCTCGTTTTTGGAAAGCCTACAAACTCAAAGCCGAAATCTATTTCCGACAAGAAAACGACAAAGATTGTATTCACTACCTCTCACAATATTTCCAACGCATACCCGATAAGAAAAAAATATCGCCTTACGAGTATAGCCTAATGGCTTGGTGTTATGCCAATCTTAAAGAGTTTGCCAAAGCCCTCGAAGCCATAACCAAAGCCATAGCCTTAGACAAAGACAATCCCGAACTTTATTCTGAAAGAGCCAACTACTACATTCAGCAAAAAAATTATGCAAAAGCCCTCCAAGATACCGAAAAAGCTATCGAGCTTGATGGTTTTGACTTGACCTATTTCCGACAAAGAGCTTTTCTCTACTACAATCTCAAACAATACGAACAAGCCCTCTCCGATTACACTTTCTTAGCCCAACAAGATGAAACCGATGCCGAAAATCATTACAAAGTAGCAGAATTGAAATTTCTGTTAGGCAAGCCGTCCCAAGAATTTCAGAATGATGTACTCACAGCCTATCAGTTAGGTTATCCCAAAGAGCAAATGCACCCCGAACTTCGTCCCTATGCCGAAAGAAAATTAGGCAAAAAACGCTCACGACGAAAACAAAAATCCTGAATTGTATCGGTTGTTATCTGTCGTATTGTGTTCTACGGCGTTCCACTTTTAGGTCGCGAAGAGTACTTGCATTGGCATTAAATCTGAAAAAATAAGATTGAAATTGCCCGAAAGGTTGCCAATCAAAACTCATCTGCCAGCAGTGCAAATTACGCGTAAAGCTAAACTGCGAAGGTCCGAAGCCCTTATTTCTGAAATCGTAACTGCTGTTGAAGGTGAGTTTCCAGTTTTTGGTAAGACTTATATCGCCTGCAAATGTAAGGGTTTGCGTTTGGGTGTTGGTGGGCAAGCGTATGATGTTCAGGTTATAGCTGATGTTTAAATTCCAAGTTACATCAAAATCAACGTAGCGATTGACATTATTGAACGGATTTTGAACGGTATTAGTTTGCAAACCCGGTGTATTTGCCATCGGATTGAGCAAAGTATTGGGTAAGTCATCGCCTGCTCCGCTTTTAGCTCCTCTGCTGGCGGTGGTGCTTGCTGTTGTTTTGCCTTTCTTGAAAAAATCGGGATTGATTACGGTGGAAAAAGAAAGATTTGTATTACTCAATTCTCCCAAACTTCCCCTTTTCCAAGCCAAATCAAAGGTTTTTACTCTCTGTAACTGATTGTTAATGAGTGTATCTCTGTACAGGTACGGGTCCAAACTGCCGTTTAGGGCAATATCAATTCTTTTGAAAAGCCTCACCCTTGTATTGAAACTCACGTTTGCCCAAGCGTGTTGCCCTAAATTGCGGTTGGCGAGCATATTGTAGGAAGTATTGAACGAAAGTTCGTCAAGCAGATTGATTTTTTCAGGTTTGGCATTTGCCGAGTCCGATTTAGAGCGTAATTTTGCCTCTACTACATTTCTAAGGCTGATACCAACATTTCCTGAACGACCTCTTGCAGGAGAACCTTCAAAAATAGGTAAGTCCTCATAACGTGGCAAGCTGATAAATTGATTGTTAGCAATATTTACATTTTTGACACCTATTTGCACATTTCGTTGATAAAAACCAAAGCGAGCCTGCGAAAAATCAGGAGTGTAAGAAAGTGTAATGTTGGGGATTGCGGTATGTCTGATGGCTTGCAAGCGTCCTTTTGCTTTGGGAAAGTTGTAGAAACCATACAAGTTTGTAGAAAAACTGGTAGAGAAAGAATACTTGTAAGTGCTACCCCAACGATTGATAGTATCGACGCGTACTGCTCCTCTGAAAGATTGCGTAATAGGGTCAAAATTTTCTTCCCAAGCGTATCGGAAACGCCTTTGATGAAACGTCTGCGAAAGACTTAGCCCCAAAGAGCCATTAAAATACCTAAACAACTTGAAAGGAGCTGAAACATTGCTGTTGTGCGATAAATTGACACGAGCATTTTGCAGGAATAAGTCAAAAAATTCGGGGCGGAAGCGGTACGTGCTATCGCGGCGGCGTTCGGTAGTAGGAAACGAAAAACCCGTTGCTGAAATTCGGTTGCTGATAGTATTGTTGGCATTGAGAGCATAATTGATGCCTATGGTAGAAAGAAAACTTTTAGAACTTTTCACCAAAGTTTTGAAGGGAAAAATTTGATTCATCGTAAAATTAACATCGGGCAAGTTGATAGTAACTTCGTTTCGTGAAAGTTCTTGCTGATGTCTTCCTGCCAAAGAAAAAGCAAAAGGCAAGCCTTTGAAAGTTTTAGAGTAGCTTATCGAGGAGTTTAGATTTCGCTGAATGAGCGAGTTGATGTCTGTAACGCTGGTTCGGTTGAAATTGGAACTTGCAATATTGGCACTTGCCGAGAAACGTCCTGTGCCTTTGCTTTCGGGGCTATGATTCCACGAAAGACTAAACTGCCCACTTTTCGTTCTGTTGAACTCATCGAGGGGGTTGTCGTACAAACTCCGATAGCTAAAATTCAGCCCCCCCCTGAACGCATATCTTTTCTGATAGGTGATGTTTGTGCCTATTCCCCAGTTGCCGTAGGTATAAATTTCTCCCGTGAAACGAGCGTCCATATAGTCGCTGATAGCCCAATAATACCCGCCTCCACGCAAGAAAAAACCATTTTCACGAGCCTCACCGTATTCAGGAATAATGATGCCTGATGTTTTTTCTTTGGGTTTGGGAAAAATTCCAAAGGCAAAGCCTAAGGGTGTAGGTACATCGCCCACTTCCATATAAAAGGGTCCTGAAATTACATTTTGATTTTTAGTTACTTTAATTTTCTTTGCAACAATCCGAAAATGGGGGTGAGCCAAATCGCAAGTGGTGTAATGTCCGTCTTTGATACAAAGTTCGTTGTTTTCATCTTTTTTTACCCTTGTACCTGCCACGAAACCTTCACCTTGTTTGGTTACAATATTGAAAATCAAGCCTTTTTGAGTTTCTAAGTTATAATCCACTGAATCCATTGTAAATTCTTCGTTCTTTTCTTTCAGGAAGGGCTTATCGAGCATTTTTTTCTTATTGGCGGTATCAAATTTGGGGCGAGCCTGTACGATTTGGCTGTTGAGGTCAAGAAAAATACGAGCAGCTTTGAGTTGTGTTTCGCCGTAGTCAATTTTAGCTTTTTCGTACATAGCCGCTTTTTTCTTTTTTACGTTCAATTTTACTGAATCTTTGGCAGAAAATTTGACAGTAGTTCGCATATCAGAACTTTGATTGTTTTTGGGTAAGGTATCTTTGGTAGCGTTTAATTTTTTAAGTGTATCTACACTGATGCGAAGGGAGTCTTGGGCAAAAACAGATTTTACCGAAAGCAAGAGAATTAAAATTACAAAAAATCGTTTCAAAAATTTTATATTTGCAAAAGTAACTTTCACAGTTCAGCAGGTTATGGTTTTAGCCAGTGTGATTGAGAACAAGTTAAACAAAAGATGATGATGCAAAGCTACAAAAACGTGCTATCCTTAGCAATTTTCGTGCTAATTTCTTTGGCATTTGTGTTTCCTCCTGCTATAAAGCCATTAGCCCCTCAATACAAAATAAAAACCGTCGTAATTGATGCAGGACACGGCGGCTCGGACCCGGGGGCCATCAATAAGGCTAAAAATTTACAGGAGAAAGATATTACCTTACCTGTTGCTTTGGAACTGGGGGCGACTATCAAAAAATATCTGCCCGAAGTGAATGTAATCTATACCCGAACCACCGATACTTTCGTAGAACTCTACAAAAGAGCCGAAATTGCCAACCGAAACAATGCCGATGTTTTTATTTCGCTACATTGCAACTCTTTGGATACTAAAAAAGACAAAAGCAAAGCCGAAATAAAAGGAGCAGAAGTCTATGTAATGGGAACACACGTCAGTAAAGAAAACTTAGAAGTTGCCAAACGTGAAAACGCTGTCGTGCTTTTAGAAGAAGGTTACAAAAAAAATTACGGCGGTTTTGACCCCAACTCTCCACAAGCCTATATTTGGCTTACACAATATCAGCACAATTATTTAGAAAATAGTTTAAGGCTATCGGTACTGATAGACAAGCAATTCAACGAAAGACTGCAAAGAAAAACACGAGGCGTAAAACAAGCTGGTTTCTTGGTGCTTAGGCAAGTGGCTTGTACCAGTATTTTAGTAGAATTAGGCTACATTACTAATGATGAAGAAGCCGATTATATGAAAGATAGTTGGAATCAGACCTTGATGGCTTCGGCTATTTTTAGGGCTTTCAGAGACTACAAAAATGAAGTAGAAAAATAAGACGCAATCTTAGGGTGATTGAGCGAAGCCGAAATCACCCTAAGATTCACTCAATCACTTTAAAAAAATCATACAACAGCAGTTTGAAAATAATTTTTCAGCCACGTTTGGTGAGCAGGAAGCACAAAAGAATTACGTAAATCCTGAATTGTAGCAATATTTTTGTTAAAAATCTGTGTTTTTGGCGTAATTTTGCCTTCGGAAATAGCCCGCTTTATCTCTCTAAAATTTACAAATTTTATTTCATTCGTATCCGAAAGGTAAGCCACTTGCGAGTGGTCTAAAAGCGAAACCTTCCATTTTTGCTCTATTTGCTTGATACAATTCACTTGTTTGTCGATAGAGCAACCCGAAGCGGCGTTGAAGTTCTCGTCAAGAGCAATGACAAGGAAAAAATCGCAGATAATTTTCGCTGAGGCTTTTAGAGTTTGTTCGTGAGCTGTCCAATTTTCCAAAAAATCGGATAAAAATTTAGTGATTTCGGTTTGTTCTGCTTCGGTTAAGAGCCTGTTGGACTGATAAACCCACACTCGGGCTTCGGCAGGAAGTGTATCAAAAGCTACAAACATAAGTATAAAAAAGATGTTTCTTGCAGAAAACAAGAAAAATGAGGTTTTAGTTTGTCCGTAGTTTTATTTTTTTGAATACAAAAATGTATTTTTGCGACAAGACAAAGCTAAAAAGTTGCAAAAAACAAAATTTTTACATATAAAAATATAAAAACCTTGCTTACAAAAAGTTTATCACAAGCACATTTCGCCTCTATTGTGCCGTTTCGTCTTGATGAAACCGATACAATGGTGCTAGACTTATCTATAGATAACACAATACTGGACAAAGTAAATTTGTGGCAAACAGCCGAATTTGACCGCTGGCTGAAACAATTACTCCAAAAAAATCATAAACAAGCCGCTATCGGTGGATATTTAGAAAACAGAAGAATTTATCGGCGTAGCAAACACTTTGAGGGGCGGAGTATTCATTTGGGCATTGATATTTGGGCAGAGGCAGGCACACCTGTTTTTGCACCTATTGACGCAGAAGTACATAGCTTTCAGAACAACACAGCCTGGGGCGACTACGGACCTACTATCATTTTGGAGCATTGCGTAGCAGGTAGTATTTTTTACACACTCTACGGACATCTGAGCCTACGTTCTTTGGAGGGCTTGTATGAAGGAAAAGAACTTACAAGAGGCAGTCAGTTTGCCGAATTGGGCAATTTTCCTGAAAATGGCGACTGGTCGCCACACTTGCATTTTCAGGTTATTACTGATTTGCTCGGGAAAAAAGGCGATTTTTATGGAGTTTGTTCGCCACAAGAGCAAGAAAAATTTGCTCAAATTTGCCCAAACCCAAATTTAATTTTGAAAAGTTCTTTACTTGCTATCGGCTAAAAAAAGTCAAAAAAAATCTTGGAAAGTTAATAAATTTTTCTTAACTTTGGCTTAATCATAGCTGGTTGAAGGATAAAAGACCTACTGCACTTTGCGGTAGGTCTTTTTTTGTAGCTACAATTCTCCAAAAAAGAAATTTCCTGCTGTATTTTTATCTTCGCTAAAATGGAAATCGTAGAAATGCTGATAGATTTCTTCTCGCGACAAGACACCATCGCCATTGAGGTCTAACTTTCTGAATACTCTCAGAGCTTCTTCTTTGGGGTTGCGGAAACCTTCGTAGAGGTGGGTAAATTCAGAAGGTTGCAACAGGTCGTCTTTGTTGGTATCAATAGCAGGAAAAATATGGTCAATGAAAGGTTTTACAAATTCGTTATAGTTGGCTTCGCTACTTAGACTGCGTTCATATGCTTTACGAAACTCTTCCCAAGTTACTTGGGGGTCTTCTTCGGTTTCTATCCCCAGCACCAATCTACGCCAGTATTTTTTCAAAGCTCCTCTGAACTTTTTTTCGTCGTCATCGCCAATTTTCCAAGAGAATATTTGGCTAAACTGCTCGGCAATGTTGTCCATATCGTTGGGTTCAATTACCCCATTGCCATCGGCATCAAAAAAAGCAAATAGTTTTTGGAGTTTCTGTATTTGAAATTCTGAAAGCATATAAAAAAGAATTTAGTGTGAAAGTTTCTTTCAAAAATAAAATAAATCTCAAAAAAATACAGAAACTTATGAAAAAAAATGTAGAGAAAATATAAAAAATTGTAAGTTTGCAAGCATATCTAAAATCATAAAAATAATGAGCCTAACTATCATCGGAACAGTGGCTTTTGACGCCATCGAAACTCCTTTTGGCAAAACAGATAAAATTATCGGTGGGGCGGCAACTTATGCCTCGCTATCGGCTTCTTACCTTACCAAAGGCGTAAATTTGGTGGGAGTGGTAGGTGATGACTTCCCACAGGAAAGTATAGAAATGTTCAGAAAGCACGGTATCAATACCGAAGGTTTGCAGATAAAGAAAGGGCAAAAATCTTTCTTTTGGGCAGGCAGATACCACAACGATATGAACACCCGCGACACACTCGCTACCGAACTAAACGTACTTGCTGATTTTGACCCCATTATCCCTGAAAGCTACCAAAATACCGAATTCCTACTGCTCGGCAACCTGACACCCACTATCCAAAGAACCGTTGTAGAACGCCTCCGCAAACGCCCCAAACTGATTGTGATGGATACGATGAACTTCTGGATGGACACAGCTTGGGACGAGCTGATGAAAACACTCAAACTCGTTGATGTGCTTTCTATCAATGACGAAGAAGCCCGCCAACTTTCCAAAGAATACTCGCTTGCAAAAGCCGCCCGAAAAATCTTACAAATGGGTCCTAAGGTACTTATCATCAAAAAAGGCGAACACGGTGCTTTGCTCTTCAACCATACACAAGTATTTTTTGCACCTGCCCTGCCCTTAGAAGAAGTCTTTGACCCTACGGGAGCAGGCGATACCTTTGCAGGAGGTTTTATCGGTTATCTTGCCAAAACCAATGATATTTCTTTTGAGAATATGAAAAATGGCATTATTTACGGCTCGGCTATGGCTTCGCTGTGTGTAGAAAAATTCGGTACAGAACGTCTCCAAAACCTTAAAACCCACGAAATTGAAGATAGAATTAGAGAATTTATTGATTTGGTTCAATTTGAAATAGCACTAAGCTAATTGTTTTTGATTGGGAAATGAAAAATATCTTACTGCTTGGGGCGGGGCGTTCTGCCTCTTCGCTTATCCGTTACCTTGCCGAAAATGCTACCCAGAACGAGTGGAATGTAAGCATTGCTGATGCTCAACAGGAACTGGTACTATCCAAAATAAAGCCCTATCCACAGCTCAAAAGTTTGGTTCTGGACATCAACCATTCGGAAAATACTCAAAAACTTATTACAGAGCAAGATATTGTTATTTCTTTGCTTCCACCTGCCCTGCATATCCAAATTGCTCGTTGGTGTTTGGAACTTGGAAAAAACTTGCTTACAGCATCTTACGTTTCGCCTGAAATGCGAGCAATGCACCAAGCAGTGAAAGAAAAAGGTTTGCTATTTTTGAACGAAATCGGACTTGACCCTGGCATAGACCACCTTTCGGCAATGAAAATCCTTGACCACGTTCGCCTGCAAGGAGGTAAAATCCTTAGTTTTAAGTCATTTACAGGTGGCTTAATTGCTCCCGAATCGGATAACAATCCTTGGAATTACAAATTCACTTGGAATCCACAGAACGTAGTATTAGCAGGGCAAGGCGTTGCCAAATACTTAGAAGAAGGACAAATCAAATACATTCCCTATCAACAACTTTTCAGACGTATAGAAACCTTCGAGATAGAGAACTTCGCAAAGTTTGAAGGCTACGCCAACCGCGACTCGCTTAGCTATCAGCAAATTTATGGTTTAGAAAATATCCGAACGCTTCTGCGTGGTACGCTCCGAAAGCAAGGCTATTGTTCGGCTTGGGACTGCTTCGTGCAACTCGGTATGACCGATAACACCACCTTACTACCTACTGAAAACCTCACACACCGAAAATTTTTGGAAACTTTTTTACCTGCTAAAAAAGCACCTCTCAAAGAAATTTTCATTGAAACACTTGCCATTAAGCCCGAAATGCAAGCTGATATACTCCATAAATTTGAGTTTTTAGAACTTTTTGAGGAAAAACCTATTCACCTGCCACAAGCCGAAGCTACTCCTGCCCAAATCCTGCAACACATTTTAGAGCAAAAATGGGTACTTGCCCCCGAAGACAAAGATATGATTGTAATGCAACACATCATTGACTATGAATTAGATAGCCAAACAAAACGTATTACTTCGGAGTTGGTAGTAATTGGCGAAGACAATTTGCATACGGCAATGGCAAAAACCGTTGGCTTGCCTTTGGCAATAGCCTGCAAGTTGGTACTTGAAGGTAAAATACAAGCCAAAGGGGTAGTTGTACCTGTTTCAAAAGAGTTCTACGAACCTATTTTAGCTGAATTGGAGCAGTTAGGAATTACTTTTAGAGAACACGAAAAATAAAAACTTCTCAAAAGTCAGTACGGCACTTTGCCCAATTCATTTTTCAGATGCGTAATAATATCCACAGGGAAGGCATCTACGCCATTTTTTTCGGCAAGGTAGTACGAAGCCCAATCAAAGATATGTATCAAAAACAAAACTTGTTCAATAAAGCTATCGCCTTCGGCATATAAGGAGAATACTTTATCAGTCTTTTTCTCAAAAATAGGCTCGCAGATTTCCATACGTAGGCGTGTGCGTGGGTGGTCGTAGGCAGTTTTTACAAGCAATACGGCTATGTTTTTGTAATGCTCACTTTCTAATTGCCAGCCTACCAGCTCGTTATGGTTCATCTCGGGGAAAAGGTGCGTGTGGCAGAGTTGCTTGGCGTTCTCGTTGATTTGTTGCTGAAAACGTGTGATAACTGCCCCAAGACGTGTGTCGGCATAGATAATTGGAAATTTTTTGTAAAAGTTTTCAGCCAGCTTTTTTGCCTCCAAATGAATTAAATCCTTCTTTTCTTGCAAAAACGATACACTTCGCTCTAAATCACCTTCAAAATTATGCTGTAATAAGCCATAATTTTTGAGCAAAAATAAAATCTGCACAAACGAATATCCTAAAAAGGCTCGTGGGCAAGGGGCTTCGTTAGGAATTTGTACAAAATCGTAGCCTTTTTCTTTAGCGATTTCTATCAATTTACCCCCCGAACTTACGCAAGCGATTTTAGCATCTTTCACTTGACTAAGAGCAATGAGCGTCTCCTCTGTTCCCCCTGAAAACGAAGAGGCAATAAAAAGTGTATGTTTTCCTACGAAAGCAGGAATATCATAATTTTTGCAAACAATGATAGGCACTTGCAAATGTGGCGAAACGATACTTTCTACCAAGTTGCCCCCAATGCCCGAGCCGCCCAAACCTGCTATCACTACGTTGTGGATAGCATGATTTGGTTGAGTAATTTGCTGATTTTTACCGATTTCAATAGCTTTTTGGAGTTGGTGAGGAAATTGCTCAATGAGCCTTTGCATAGATGTTTCCATACGAAAAGATTATTTCGGGCAAAAGTAGGAAATTTTAAGCAAGAAACAGAACAATTAGCACAAAATTTGCTTATGGGTTTTTGCATTTTGTTGTTTTTTCCTTCATTTTTGCATACCTAAAAAACAGATGTTGGCTTATTGAAGTACAGCTACTTTTTGAGGAACACTTAAACGTATTATCATTTTGCTAAAACAAAACTTACAAGTATGGCTTGCGGGAAGCGTAGCTTTTTCGGTATGGCTTGCTCATATCGCTACGCTTACGCCTCAATTCTATGAAAATGAATTTCAAATAGCCTTAGATACGCCCAAATACCAAAAAAGCCGTTTTTCTACCTATCAGTTCCCCGACCGACGAGGGGATATGTTCAGTACGCATCAGAGTAAATCACTTTTAGACCTCAAACCCAGTAATCTCAAAACCAATATCCGTGTAGATTTGAACGACACGGCTCGCAGGTACGTAATAGAAGAAAAACTCGGAGAGTATTATTTCCGTCCCCCCAGCCTGATAGAGCCAAAGGATATGGATTTTTTCCAAGAAAGAGAAGTAAATAAAAAGTTTTGGCGAAACACAGGAGCAAAAGTTGATGAAGAAAGTGCTACACAAAATAGCCGCTTCAACTTCAAACCTCGCATACCTGTTGGCAGTAAGCTGTTCGGCAAGATTTTTGGAGGCGATTTTGTGGAGTTCAAGCCTAATGGCTTTGTGAATTTAGATTTCGGCTACAAACGTCAATTTGTAGGTAACCCCGCTATCCCCGCCGACCGCCAAAGGAATGGCGTTTTTGATTTTGACCCCCACGCCAATATCAGCCTCACAGGTAAAATTGGCGATAAACTCGCTATCAATACCAGCTACGACACCAAAGCAAGTTTTAATTTTGAAAATACCTTCAAAGTACAATACAAAGCCTATCCCGAAGAAGCTCTGCAAGATGTAAAGTTCGGAAATGTAAATTTTACGCCCGGCGTGGCTCTTATTCAGGGAAGTCAGAATCTTTTTGGTATCCGTACCGACTGGCAATTCGGCAAACTGAAAATGCAGACAGTTGTCTCGAACCAACGCTCCTCAACCGACGAAATTCGCTTGCAAGGTGGTAAGCAAATCAGGCGTTTTGAAATCAGAATGACCGACTACGAAGAAAATAAACATTTCTTGCTTTCGCAATTTCACCGCAAACGCTACGAACCCGCCCTTGCCACAATGCCCATAATCAACTCGGGCATTGTTGTTACAAGAGTTGAAGTATATGTAACCAACCGTACCAACAATACCCAAAACTTACGCAATGTTATCGCTTTTTTGGATTTAGGCGAAGCCCAAACGTACAGAGCTAATCTGCCTTTCGTAGGAAGTAACCCCAACCCCAATTTCCCCGCAAGCAATCAAGCAAATAATTTGTTCAACAATATCAACCAAAACGCCTCGGTACGCAACCCGCAAACCGCCGCCGATTTCTTAGAAACACAAGGCTTACGCAGAGGCACTGACTTTGAGGTACTTCGTGCCGCCCGCCGTTTAGAACCCAGCGAATTTACCTTTCACCCACAACTCGGCTACATCTCGTTGAACACACCGCTACGAAATGATGAAATTTTAGGTGTATCGTATGAATACACCTTCAACGGACAACAATACAAAGTAGGCGAACTTTCCGAAGATTACGTTAATCGCCCGCAGGAAGAGGTAATTTACCTTAAAATGCTTCGCCCCTCCACTATCCGCACCGATATACCCTCTTGGGATTTGATGATGAAAAATATTTATTCGCTTGGAGCAAGCCAAATCTCTTCGCAAGGCTTTCAGTTGCGTGTAGTGTATAGAGATGATATTTCAGGGTTGGATAACCCCTCGTTGCAAGAAGGCGAACGCACCAAAGACATACAACTTATCAAAATTTTTGGGCTTGACCAACTCAACCCACGCGGCGACCGCATCGTTGATGCACAAGGCAATGTAGTCAGAGACCGATTCGGCAGAGCCATAGGCGACGGTAATTTTGATTTTGTAGAAGGTATCACTATCCAAACACAACAAGGCAGATTGATTTTTCCTGTTTTAGAGCCTTTTGGAAGCCATCTGCGAAAAGAATTCAACCCTAACACCGAACCAAACCTCATCGCCAAATACGTTTTTCAAGAACTCTACACAGGCACACGCAACGATGCCCAAAATAATTTTGCTCAAAAAAATAAATTTTTCATCAAAGGACAATACGAAGGTACAGCCTCAGGCAATACGATTTTCTTGCCCGGCATCAGCATTGCACAAGGCTCGGTAATTGTGAAAGCAGGCGGCGTACCACTTACCGAAGGCACAGACTACCAAGTAAATTATGCCACGGGACAAGTTACTATTACCAATGAATCTGTACTCAACTCGGGCAAAGAAATAACCATTGGCTTTGAGAAAGCCGATTTGTTCAATTTCCAAACGCGTTCGTATTTAGGTACTCGTTTTGAGTATCAGTTAGATAAAAATTTCAAACTTGGAGCAACTTTTGTCAATTTGCGTGAGCGTCCTGTGCTTACACGTGTGGCAATGGGACAAGAAGCCCTCAACAATACAATGCTCGGTTTTGATATAAACTTGCAAAAAGAATCGCGTTTTCTTACGAAAATGGTCGATGCTTTGCCCCTCATTCAGACCAAAGAAAAATCTACTATTCAATTTTCAGCCGAAGTTGCCCAACTACGCCCTAATGCCGCCCGTTTGAGTGGAGCTGTTTCGTACATTGATGATTTTGAGGGAGCAAGAACGCCCTTCGATTTAGGTAGAACCGTGCATCTGCGTTGGAAATTAGGTTCTACGCCCCAAAGAATTTTACAACAACAAGGCACACTCTCCAACCCCTTAGAGTACGCCCACCGCCGTGCCAGAATGGCTTGGTACAATGTGGATAATTCTATTTTTTACAACCAACTCCAACGCCCTTCTAATTTGAGTGCTACCGATATGGAAAATCACTATATGCGTGTGGTTGCCCCACAAGAAGTTTTCCCAAACAGGCAATTCGAAAACATTGCAGTGAATGAAAATATATTTGATATTGCCTATTTCCCCGATGAACGTGGTTCATTCAACTACAACCCAAATCTTACACCACAAGGCAAATTACCTAATCCTCGCCAAAATTTTGCTTCTATTACGCGAGCCATCACCAGCGAAGTAGATTTTGACAATGCCAACATCGAATATGTTGAATTTTGGCTTTTAGACCCCTTCATTGCAGGCGAAAGAGGTAGAGTAATTGTAGAAGGTAATAATGGTGTAAATAACACCACAGGAGGCGATTTGTACATCAATTTAGGCAATATCTCGGAAGATGTGATGCGTGATACACGACATTTTTTTGAAAATGGCTTGCCCGAAAGTGCCGAAAGCACCAACAAAGACCAAACCGACTGGGGATTTGTGCCTCGTAATCAGTTCCTAAACAATGCGTTCAGCAATACGCCCGGCTCACGTGCCGCCCAAGATGTAGGTTTAGATGGTTTGCGTAATGAGGAAGAAAACGATTTTTTCGCTAATTACCTCAATAGCCTGCCCCCCGCAGTGCGTAGCCAAGTAGAAAGTGATGTCTCGGCTGATAACTTCCGTTTTTATTTAGGAGGCGATTTGGATAGCAGAGATGCCAAAATCATTGAACGTTACAAATTTTACAATAACACCGAAGCCAACTCCCCCGAAAATACAGGAGGAGGTGCTTTTGTGCAGTCAGGAACAAACTTCCCCGATAATGAAGATTTGAACACCGATAACACTATCAGCGATTTAGAAGAATACTACGAGTACAAAATCTCTATGCGTCCGCAAGACTTGGTAGTAGGAAAAAATTATATCGTAGATAAAGTTGAAGTGCGAGACCCCAAAGTAACCAAAAACGGACAAGATGTAGTTACGTGGTATCAGTTTCGTATTCCTGTAAGAGAGTTTAACGAAAAGGTAGGCAATATCAATGGCTTCAAGTCTATTCGCTTTATGCGTTTGTACCTGACCGATTTTCAGCAACCTGTGGTCTTGCGTATGGCTCAATTTCAGATGGTTGCTAACCAATGGCGTAGATTTATCGGAGATTTGCGTGATAAAGGCTTACAACTACCCCCCGAACCATATAGCCCCTCGTTTGTGGTTTCGGTGGTGAATTTAGAAGAAAATGGTAGCCCCGCACAAGGAGTAATTCCTTATGTTATTCCACCGGGTTTTCAAAGAGATAAAGATATTACCACTATCAACAATCGTCAGTTCAACGAGCAGTCTTTACAACTTTGTGTAGAGGGTTTGCAAGATAGAGATTCGCGTGCCGCTTTCAAGAATGTAAATCTGAATATGCTCTATTACAAGCGTATAGCTATGCCCATTCACGCCCAAACCTCACAAGAAGCTACCACCCAAGATGGTGATGTAAGTGCTTTTGTGCGTTTGGGAACAGATTTTACCGAAAATTATTACGAAATCGAAATTCCGCTAACCTTTACACGTATTGCCGAAATAGGCACTGCTCCGAACCTGCAAGCCTTGCAACAGATTGTTTGGAAAGCTGAAAACGAATTAGATATTGCCTTGCAAGAACTCGTAGAAACAAAAATTGCTCGTAACAATACCTTTGGTTTTAGGCAAAATTTGTTTGTACCTTTCACAAGGCAAGTAGGCAAGTACAAAGTTACGGTTGTTGGTAATCCTGATTTGAGTGCCGTTTTGGTGATGATGTTGGGCATCAAGAACCCAAATATCCCTAATGACGACCGCCGCCCCAAATCGGCTTGTGTGTGGTTCAACGAATTGCGAGCCGTAGGCTTTGACCGCACCAATGGCATCGCCGCTAATGCTCGTTTGGCAGTGCAGTTAGCCGATTTTGCACAACTGCAAGCCTCTGGCTCTATTCGTACTGCGGGCTTCGGACAACTCAACCAAAAAGTTTCAGAACGCCCACTCCGCAACGACTGGGAATTTGACACGCAAGGTACTTTTGCCCTTGACAAATTCACGCCTGCCAAATGGGGGCTACGTCTGCCTGTATTTTTGAGCTATCAACGCAAAAACTCTACGCCTCTCTTTGACCCCTTTGACCCCGATGTACGTGTAAAGCGTTCCTTAGAAAAATTTGATAATCAAGCTGATAAAGAACTTTTCAGAAGTCTTGTGGAAGACCGCGAAACCCGCCGAAGTATCAATTTCTCGAATGTACGAAAACAAAAAACCAACAAAGAACGCAAAACTAAACCTTGGGATATTCCCAACTTTGCAGTTACGTGGGCTTATTCGGACATACAACGCAGTAGCCCTTACGTAGCAAGTTATTTGCAACAAAACTGGAAAACAGGATTAAGCTACACCTACAACCGAGAGTTTCAGTACATAGAACCTTTCAAAAAAAGCAAAAGTAAGCTGTTGCAATCGAGTTGGCTGAAACTCATCAAAGAGTTTAGTTTCAATCCCTTGCCAAATAACATCACGGCTCGTGGCGATTTGGACAGAACTTTTACCCGGACCCAACTGCGTTCAGGCGATTTCACTACCGATAATTTTGAACCATTCTTTGAAAAATTCTACAATTTCAACCGAGACTACGGCGTGCAGTGGAACATTACGCGTAATCTCACCCTCAACGGCAATGCACAGGCACAAGCTATCGTAGATGAACCTTTCGGCGAGCTAAACGCACCCGGTAGCAGGCAAATCGTTCAAGAAAATTTGCTCAAACTCGGACGTATGAAAGATTATAGCCAGCGTTTCGGAGTTAATTACAAATTGCCTCTTGATAAACTGCCCCTTACTGATTGGCTTACTGCCGATTATGGCTACAACGCTACCTATCGTTGGACTGCCGCCTCCTTAGGTCTGGAAAAGATTTTGGGCAATACTATGCAAAATAATCGTGAGCAAACCCTGCGTTCAAGACTCGATTTCATCAAACTCTACAATAAGAGCAAGCTACTCAAAAAAGTAAATGATTATCAGCCCCAAGCCAAAAATAAACCAACCAAACAAGAACGAGAAAAGCAAAAAAGCGAAAAAGCGAAAAGAAAACAAGAAGAAGCCAAGAAAAAACAACAACAGCAAAAACCCGAAAAAGTAGTAGAACTCAAAGACACCACTCTAAAAGGGAAAAAGCCCAAAAAGCAGAAAGCAAAAAAGGTAAAAGATGATAAAGCACCTGTAAATCCTGTATTGCGTACCTTGTTGCGTACCCTGATGAGTGTCAGAACAGCTAATTTCAATTATACGCTTACCGAAGGAACGACCTTGCCCGGTATCATTGGCAATCCTCGTTATTTGGGGCTTGCCGATAACTGGGGGGCTCCGGGCTGGGGATTTGTCTTAGGCAACCAAAACCCTAATCAGCGTTTTGATTTCGTAAATAATGGCTGGATGGTACTGCCTCCCGACACAAGTTTGGTGCAGAATAATCCTTTTATGCAGAATAAAACAGAAAATATCAGCCTAAATATGATTATTGAACCTTTTAGGGACTTTAAGATTACCGCCGAAGCCAAACGAGTGCGTACCGATAACTACCAAGAAATTTTCCGTTTCGATACGCTTGCCAAAGCCTATGCCTCACTTTCCCCCTACCGAAATGGAACTTATCAAGTTACTACTATTTCCATTGGAACTGCCTTCAACAAAGACAACAGTATCAACTCCGAAACATTCAATAAATTTGTAGCAAATTTGGATAAATACCAACAACAACTTACCCAACTCAACCCCAACGCTATCTCCGATACCTCGTACCGTAGGCGTTCGCAAGATGTGTTGATTGCGGCTTTCATTGATAGCTACGTAGGCAAAGGCTTAAACAATGGCATTTCAGCTTTTCCGAAAATTCCTCTGCCTAATTGGAGTTTAGATTACAATGGATTAACTAAGGTTGGCATTTTCAAAGAGTTATTTCAATCTTTTACCCTTACACACCGATACAGTTCCGAGTACCGAATCGGGAATTATACCTCTGCCTTAGAGTATCAGAATACGGCTTTATTACAACTTAGCAATAATTTTGGCACGTATGTACAGCCTTTCCAAATCAATGCTAATGGCGAGTTAGTACCAATTTTGGTTTTAGGGCAAATACAACTTTCAGAGAAATTTAGCCCACTGATTGGCATCAATGCTCGCACAAAAAGCAGTCTGAATATACGTTTGGATATTAACCGCAACCGTGATGTAGGTCTGAACCTCGCAAATGCTCAAATTACAGAAGTTCGTAGTAATGATATTGTGTTGGGGCTGGGATTTTCTAAGAAAAATATTCGCTTGCCCTTCCGAAACGTAGATAGAGAACGCATTGTACTAAAAAACAATGCCGATTTTAGGATAGATTTTACTATCAGAGATAGCAAAACTTTCCAAAGAAGTATAGATGAGGAAACAGTAGTTACTTCGGGAAATTATAATTTTCAGTTACGCCCTAATGTGAGCTACAAAATCAACAATTCTTTGAGCTTTCAGTTTTACTTTGAACGAATCATTAACAAACCTGCTACTACTTTGGCTTTCCCACGCCGAAATACAAATGTAGGGTTTCAACTTAGGTATAATTTGACAGGGCGATAGCGTTTAGAGATAGGAGACAGGAAGCAAGAAGCAAGAATTTGTAAAAAAATATGTGAGAGCGAAACGCCCTCACATAGGAAAAAGAGGCTCAATGAAGATGTTATTCTACCGTAAAGGTGAATGTTCTATTGTTATTTATCGTAACGGTTACATTTCTATCACAATTGCCATTTCCGAAATCTATGGTTTTCTGTACATTTTCAGAATTTACAACATACACTCCAGAAACAGGTTTGCGGATACCTTGCAACCAACATTCAGTTTTCACGATTAGCGGAGTTGTAATTTCGGCAGTAAAGTTCTTACCACGTCTATTTACCCCTGAAGCTGTACCTGTGATTTGGAAAACATCGTTATAGGGGTTCAAATCACCTTGTCCTTGTTGCCACACACGCACGCGATTAGTTTGCCAGTTAAAGGTTGTGTTGTCAGTAAAGGTCAGTTTTCCATTATTTACAACAATATTGTGTGTAGTAGGTTGGTTAGGTTGGGTTACGTTGGTAACAATTTTAGTTCCTTCTACTTTTACACCATTTACGAAATAGTCTTCGGGAGTGGTGGTGATAACACTGCCTGCGTCCATATAACGCCCTGTATAAGTAATGCGGAGTTTTCCGCTACGGGTTCTGCCATCGTTGCAAGTAGTACCTGTACCAAAATCTACAAGGATAGTTTTGGTTTCGGTGTTGATTGTAACCGTACCGCAGTTTCTAAATCTTGTGGTACGGGCATCTATACCTTCGCCATTGGTGCGGAGTTGGTCGTTGTTGCTCATCATCAAATCTGTAACGACATTGTCTAAGTCATTGAATTGAGCATCGGCAGTGGCATTGTCAAAAGCACTTTGGTCAAATAGAGCTTCTTTATCTCTTTTACAACCAACAAACAATAAGCCACTCATCAAAGCGGCAAATAGGAAAATAGATACGTTTTTCATATTACTTTTTAGGTTTGTTTTGTAGCTATTAGAAACAAAGTTTGTGAAAAGGTTTAAAAGTATCGGTAAAAATTTTTTGAAACCTCAATAAAAGTCTTATTTACTTGAAATGATAATCTTTTTGTTGTTTTCGTTACTTTGTTTGGTTGCTTCCAACAAACGCAGGCGGGTACGCAGTTGGCTTAGCCAAAGAGCCAATCCGATAAAGCCAATTACGGCAGGATAGAAAACCAAACGCATTGTGCCATTGAGGTCGTAGGCGTTGAAGCCGGGGTTGCCACCATTGCCGGGGTGTATGCTATCGTAAAGACGTGGCATAACGAAAATCAATGGGATATACACCGAATAAGCAAAAATATTATAGACAGCCGAAATACGAGCGGCTTGTTCTTTGTTCTCGATAGCAGAACGCAAAATAAAATAAGCCAAATAAATCAGCATAGCGATAGCTGCTCCATAGATTTTCACGTCGCGAGGCAGGAAATCGCCCCAAGTGAATTTTCCCCACAGCATACCTGTCAGCAAGCCCAACGTTCCATAAACAACGCCCACTTCGGCAGCCGAAACAGCCCAAAAATCTGCTTTTTCGGTGCTTTTTCTTAAATAATTGATAGATTGCACCACCGAAATAGTAAGCACAAACACCATTCCGAACCACATAGGCACGTGAAAATACAAATTACGAGCCGTATGGTCTAAATTGCCTGTCTGCAAGCGTGGAATATCTACCAAAAAACCCGCTATCACTGCATACATAATGCAAATAGCACTTATCCACTTCCACCAAGATATTTTTAGCATAAAATAAGATTTGAATTTAAAAATACTTGAACACAAATGCTGTTCATTTCGGCTCTGCTCAATGAACAATCTAATGAAAATTTTACAAAACTTAGAACTCAAACCCCAAATGTAAGCTACTTGTTTAGGCGAATTGCATTTCTGCTTCCTCCACTTCTACCAAACCTTCGGGGTTAATCTCGAGCAGACGCACCTGTTTCAGCTCGTTGATGAGTAGCGGGTCGTATTTGGCAACTACACGCACATAATTTTCCGTGAAGCCTTCCATTTTGCCGTCTTGTATATCTTGCTCAAAAAGTACGGTAGCCGTTCTGCCGATGTTTTGCTCGTAAAAGTAACGACGTTTTTTCTCCGAAAGGATATGCAGCATTTTAGAGCGTTCGTTTCGTTTTTGCGTAGGTACGCTTTCCGCAATTTGTAGGGCAGGCGTATTATCTCGTTCCGAATACGTGAAAACGTGCAAATATGAAATGTCCAAATCGTTGAGAAAATGATAAGTTTCTAAAAAATCTTCATCTGTTTCGGCAGGAAAACCTACAATTACATCAACACCAATGCAACAATGAGGCATCAGGGTTTTAATTTTTTTTACTCTTTCAGCATAAAGTTCTCGTACATAACGTCTGTGCATCAGTTTCAAAATTTTATTACTACCCGACTGCAAAGGAATATGAAAATGAGGAACAAAACGCTTTGAACCAGCCACAAACTCAATGATTTCATTGGTGAGTAAGTTAGGTTCAATGCTTGAAATTCTGAAACGCTCTATTCCCTCTACTTCATCTAAGGCTTTGAGTAAATCTACAAACTTCTCTTGTCGTTTGCCTCCAATAATGCCAAAATCGCCAATATTTACGCCTGTAAGCACTACTTCCTTCACTTCGGTTTGGGCAATTTCTTGGGCTTGGGCTACAATATTGGCAATTGTATCGCTTCGGCTTTTGCCACGTGCCAAAGGAATGGTACAAAACGAACAATTATAGTTACAACCATCTTGCACTTTCAGAAAGGTACGCGTGCGGTCGCCATAAGAATACGAACTGCAATACATTTGGGCTACCTCACGAATGTCAGAGTGAAAAACTTGTGTTTGTTCTTTACGTTCAAAAGTATCTAAGAGGTCTAAAAGTTGGAATTTTTCGGCAGCACCCAACACGGCATCAACCCCTTCGATGCTTGCAATTTCCTGCGGTTTGAGCTGAGCATAACAGCCAATAATTGCTACAAAAGCATTAGGAGCAATTTTACGGGCTTCTCTGACGATTTTTTTGCATTTTTTATCGGCATTTTCCGTTACCGAGCAAGTATTGATAACGAAAATATCGGGTTTGTCGCTAAAATCTACTTTTTTGAAACCTCTTTGCTCGAAGCTACGGGCAATAGCAGAAGTTTCGGAGTAGTTTAGCTTACAACCCAAAGTATAGAAAGCAACTTTTTTCATCTTTGCAAAATTAGCGTCCAATCACTTTGCAAAGTTAGCAATAAAATATGATTTTGACAAAAGAAATAAGAGCCTCTACCAAAAGCCTTCCTTTGAAAGAAAAAGCAAAACCACCAAGAATGATGAAGTCTTGGCGGTTTGGTAAAATTGTAGGGTTTATATTTTTTATTTGAGAACCTGTATTTGTCCGTTGCAATTCACTCCTGAAGGCGATTCTAAAAAGTAGTAATAAGTACCCGCAGGCACATCTTTTCCCCAGTCGTTTTTGTAACTATCAGATTTGAAGATAAGTTTTCCCCACCTATTCCAAATTTTGATTTTGGAATTTGCTTCGGCAATCTCGAAGGTATCATTTATGCCATCGCCATTGGGCGTAATGGCATTGGGCGGAAGTACAGGAGGAGCAGGAATAAAAATCTTTTTAGAAGCCTTTGACTCGCAATCATTTAGGTTTTGACCTATCAGCGTAATAGTGTATTCTTGATTGTTGATGCCATACACAAACTCAGGAGGGTTTGCACCTGTAAGCACGCGTGTATCTCCCATATCCCAACGAAAACCTTTGAATTTAGTAGTATCTACATTTACCAAAGAAAGTTTTACTCGGTACGGAGTGTTACAATCTTTCAAGAGTTCAAACCTGAAATCAACAGGTAAAGCAGGAACAACAGTAACTTTTACTTGTTTTTTCACGGTGCAGTTATCATCTTTCATTTCTACGGTGTAGGTGGTAGTTTGCGTAGGCGAAGCGATAGGGTTAGCGATATTAGGATTGCTCAAACCAGTGGTGGGAGTCCATTTGTAGGTTTTTGCACCTCTTGCAGTGAGTTCTATGCTTTGCCCTCTACAAATTTCAGTATCATTAGGAGCTTGAAAATTGGGAATACTGATAACAAGGTCTTGAATACTTTGAGCTGTTTTAGCACAATTAGAAACTACTAAACGCACCTTGTAGTTGCCCGATGCCGTGAAATTGTATTGGAAGTTTTGTTGGGTGGTGGTACTGAAAATAACATTGCCTCCTAAATCTAAGATAGTCCATTCGTAAGAGTCAAATTCGGTAACATTGGCAGGGAAGTTAAATTTCACCACAGCCGAGCAAGACGTGCCACCTCCTATGATAGTTGTATTGCTTGTGGGGTCTTGCATCGTGAAATTAGCATTGATGTTGGTTTCAAATTTGAACACAGCACAATCCCAACTTGCTCCCGAGGCGATACTGCTCTGCCAAACTCCGGGCGTAGTCAAAAAGCCACTATTTGAGCAAACAGCGTGATAAACGGTGCCATCTTTGGCAAAACGGCTTGTGCCACCATCTACGTGTTCGCTTGAACTTGTTCCTCCTACAAAAGTAGCATACAATAGCCCTGCCATATCAGGACGATACACGGCTAAATAAAAATCCCTGCCATCGGTGGTAGATTTAAAAGCATCAGGCGTAACAGGCGAACCTGTAACCTGCGGAATACTTGACCAGCCTCCGTAGCCCGCAATAAAAATATTTCTACACTCATCAACCAAAAAAGCCGTAGGCGAAAGGTTGTAAGTGCCATTATTGTTACCTACGCGTGTGCTAAACACTGTGCTATTGAGGTTGGCACTAATTTTATGGATAAATTGACCGCTATTGCCGTTGTTGTAAGGTTGTGGGCTGGTGGGGAAGATAGGGTACGTTCCACCACGACTTTGCCCATAGCCATAGACAAAACCTTGATTGTCTAAGTCTATGAAAAAAACCATATCGGGGTTGCTCGTTCCCAGATAGGTGCTACTTACCAATGCTCCTGTTGAGCTAAATTTTGCTATAAAGCCGTCATCATTCCCCAGATTTGTGGGGTTGATAGTTCCTGCGGTAGCAGGTAGGTTGGTGCTACGAGTGCCACCACCCATATAAATATCGCCCAAATCGTTTGATTTTACTGAAAGTCCAATATCTAAACCATTGCCACCGAAATACGTTCCCCACATTAAATTTAAGTTTTCATCAAACTTCAATAAAAGAGCATCTTGCCCGCCTTGCAATGTGCCTGTAACGCCTGTAATGGTGTTAGAGGTAGTGTTAGTAGCTACTAAAATATCGCCATTGCTATCAATATAAATATCGCCACGCGAGCCATCACCGTAGTTATCAATTGTCCAAGCCAAACTACTGGCTTTGATAGCTTCGTTTCCTGAGCCTCCGAGCATACGTGAGCGGTTCAGTGTGCCGTTGGTATTGAGTTTGACGATATACATATCCGTTCCGTTGGTATATGTATTAGGAATAGAAGGAATTACGGTGGCACTTGTACCACCTTGGAAAGTAGGACCGAAAGTAGTAGGAAAATTATTTGAACCTGTTGCACCGAAAGCGAGTAACTGACCATTATCATCAGTTACCAAGCTATGAGGAATTTCGTTTTGGCTACCACCTACAAAGGTAACGTAAAGCAAGGTTGTGCCTGTTGCATTGTATTTGTAAAGACGAATATCTATACTTCCGCCCAAAGTACCGATAGTGGTAGGTGTAGGCGAGCCTGCTCGCATACCTGTACCAAAGGAAGTTGAACCTGAGTACAAATTGCCTTGATTATCGAAAGTGGCTGTATTTCCATAGTTGCTTGAAGTTGCCCCCGAATAAGTGGCAAATACGATACCTGGGTCTATCACAAGCGGATATTTTTTGTTGTAACCTTGTGGAAAGGCAAAACTTACTATATCGCCATTGAGTACAAATTTGCTTGGTACTTCTATTTCTTTGCCTTTGATAATTTGATAGCAATAAGGTTTTTTCTCGTAGATACTTCCTAAGGTAGTTTTGATTTCCAAAGAACCATCAGGCAGAATTTCTAAGCCCGAAGTATGTTCAAATTTCATCTGAATTTGAGCAGGATTACCTCCTCTTTCAACGTGAAACTCATATTTCAGGCTTTTGCCTTTGCTAAACAACTCGTAGGAGATATTCGGATAAATATTTTCGTAGATAAGTTTTTTGTACGATTTACAAGCATCAGCCCAATAGGTCTTGTCGTTACCTAAGTAATAATTGTATAGGGTGGGTTGTAAATCAATGGGTTTGGCTTGCACAGGACTTGCCCCCAAAAATTTTACCACAAAACTATGATACGCCACAGGTGCATCGGCTACGATTTCTTTTGCGTCTTCTTGATGATAGCGTTTTTCTACGGCTAAGCCATCATAGAAGAAGTATTGCAAATAGCCGCTTGCTTGCACATCTAAGAAACCCGAAGGGATTTCAGCTCTGAACTGAATATCTCTGTACCATTGGTTTTTGTTTTCTACAAAACTGATTTCTGCTTCGGCTACAGACATATTTTTGGGAATATTTACTTTGTTTTGTGCAAAAATTTGCACAAGAATACCCAAAGTCATTAGGAATGTAAGAGTTCTTCTCATAATTCGTCTTGCTTATTGTTTTTACGAAATTTCGTAAAATTATGTAAAAAAATTTTATTTTAGAAGAAAAAAATACCATTTTCAAGTTTTTGCAGAATAATCTTTTTAATTTCACGTAAAAAAAGCTTTTTCATTCTTTGGTAAACTTTCTTATTGTTATTGTAGCGATGCTTACGGGCTACTTACTTCGCTACTTTTCTAAGGCTTTGTATTTGCCCGAAAATACTCATCAGGGCGTTAATGTTTTTGTGTTGTATTTGTCTTTACCTGCTATGGCATTGTATTATGTGCCTAAAATACATTTTTCGTGGCAGGTTTTATTGCCACTTTCACTTGGTTTGATGATACTTTTAGGGGCTTTGGCATTTTTTACTTTGTGTCAAAAATTGCTAAAATACAATAGAAGTGTATTAGGGGCTTTGGTGTTAAGTTGTGGTTTTGGGAACATATCGTTTTTGGGTTATCCTTTGGTGGAGGCGTATTATGGCAAAGAGGGCTTAAAAACTGCTGTTCTGATAGACCAAGGAACATTTTTTGTGTTAGCTCTTTTGGGCATACCTCTGGCGGTATTTTTTGCAGGTGGGCGGAGTTCTGCAAAATTGGTATTGCGAAAATTATTGCTTTTTCCTTCGTTTGGGGCTTTTTTGGTGGGACTTTCGTTAGCAATATTTGGGGTAGATTTTCCCGAAAGTATGCAATCTACTCTCAAACGTTTTGCCGATACGCTCACGCCTTTGGCTTTGTTTTCAGTAGGTTGGCAGATGCAATTCAAAAACCTACCAAGCAGGTGGCAGTATTATGGTATAGGTTTTTTTTACAAGTTATTTCTTGCTCCTTGGGTTTTATACATAGTTCTTGGCAATAACTTTACACTTCCCGAAAAGGTTGTCATTCTACAAAGTGCTATGCCTCCGATGATAACTTCATCACTTATTGCCTCCGAACAAGGTTTAGAACCTCCACTTACCAATTTTTTGGTATCGGTGGGCATACCTATTTCGCTACTTAGCACTTGGCTTTGGTATATTTGTTTGTAGAGCAGTGAGTTCAACTACGCTCAATCACTCCATTATTCTTTCTTCAATCACTCCTTCAAAAACTTTTTGAGCCTTGCCGATAAGGAAAATGTTTTTGTAAAGATTACCAACTTTTTCATAGGCAATCTGCAACTCTCCGCCTAAAACTTTTACTCTGATAGGACTTTTGGGCATTTGTAAAGAATACGCCAAAACCGAGGCCGTGACGCCTGTTCCGCAGGAGAAAGTTTCATCTTCTACGCCACGCTCGTAGGTGCGTACTTGCAAGGTGGTATCGTCAAGAATTTCTACAAAATTTACATTTGTACCTTTTTCTCTGAAACGCTCATTGTAGCGAATAGCTCTACCTTTTTCAAAAACATTGAGTTTGTCAAGGTCTTTTACAAACTCTACATAATGAGGCGAACCAGTATCTAAAAAGAAAAAACTTTCATTTTGCTCGATGTTATCAACATCTTTCATTTGCAGATGCACCATATCGCCTTCGATTTTGGCAAAATGCTCGCCATCTACAGCAATAAATCGGGTTTCGGTGTCAAAAATTCCTAAACTTTTAGCAAAAGCAACGGCACATCTGCCCCCATTGCCACACATTGAGCCTTCTAAGCCGTTAGAATTGTAGTAAATCATTTTGAAATCGTAGCTTTTGGCATTTTCTATTAGAATTAGTCCATCTGCCCCAATGCCAAAACGTCTATGGCAAAGATAAGCTATCCATTCTTGATTTTTGTTAAAATGATTGTTTCGGTTATCAATCATTACAAAGTCGTTGCCCGTGCCTTGATACTTGTGAAATTTGAGCATTGAATTATTTTTATTGCAAAAGTAACATAAAAATAATATCTTGGGAAACATAAATTTTTAGAAAAAAAATAACTTGCATAAATTTACAAAAAGAACGCTTATGAAAAGATTACTATCACTCTGTATTGTTATTGTTTTAGTGTTTCTTTCTTTTGCTGTCTATTCACAAGATACGCTTCGCCCTTCTACTCACGAGATAGAAGTAGAGGATTTGCTCAAAAGGAAATCATTTGTAGAAGAATTTGAAGATGTCTCTATCATTACCACAAGCCGTACAGCAGAACAGAAGTCAAGTAAAGCCCCAGGTACGGTTTTCGTAATTACCGAAGAACAAATCAGGCGGCGTGGATACACGTCTTTATCGGAGTTGCTTTTAGATGTGCCAAACGTAAGAGTAGATAATTTAGTAGATCCACGTTGGAATAATAATATCATTATACGAGGCATAACAGGTACAAACGCTAATGCAAATGATAAATTCATTTTGTTAATTGATGGGGTACGTGCCAATTCGCCTACAAATGATATTATTCCTATTATGGAGAATTATCCTGTTCATTTTGTAAAACAAGTAGAAATTGTTTTCGGACCTGCATCAGCTCTCTACGGAGCCGATGCTTTTGCAGGTGTAGTCAATATTATCTCCAAAACAGGTGAAGAATACAAAAGAAGTGAAGTAAGTGGAATGATAGGTGCATACAACTACTATCTCGGTAATTTTGCAATGGGGAGAAAAATAAATGACAAATTAAATTATACCATATCGGCTCAATATATGTATGACCAAATGCCCCAGCTAAGTAAATTCTACCCAAAGGAATATGCAACAATGGAGAGTAATTTAGCATCAGGGGTATTCAATACGGTTTTCGGACCTATTTCGGCACAAGTAAACCCTATTTATAGCATAGACCCGCTACAAGGTTATGCTATACACGGAAATGTTCGTTATGGGGATTTTTCTTTTACTTTATTCAGGAATAAGTCCGTCAATTCTTCTACGATTGCTGTAAATCCAGACAACACTGTCCATAATAAAGGAAACTTCTTTGGGCATAGTGTTACAATGGGAAATATTACCTACTCCAAAGATTTGGGGAAAATCCAACTTAATAGCTTCCTGATAGGTAGCCAATACGACCTTGACCCCGAATCGAGTTTCAGAAATGTTTATACAGCTCTACAAACTGCCTACTTGTTTTCCAAAGGGCAGATGCTTAAAGGCGAACAAATTGTAACTTACACGGTAAATCCTAATCTTAATTTCACGGCAGGAGCAACTTTTGAATATTTCTTTTCTAATCCAAGAGGGCACGATTTACAATCGCCTTTGTACAACCGCACTCAACGCCCTATCATTGTGGGTAGCATTCAACCGCTTAATCCCAGTGGTATCCGTGCCGATATACCCGAATTGTATTTTACCAATATCGGTGGCTTCTTGCAATCTCAAATTACTCTTGTAAATAGCCTATATCTTACTTTAGGAGGAAGATACGATTACAACAGCCGTTATCGTAGTACGCTCAACCCGAGAGCAGGTTTGGTGTATGAATTTAATAAAAATTTGAGTGCGAAACTTTTGTATGGCTCGGCTTTCCTTGCTCCTTCACCGCTTGCAGCCTTCGACCAATTCGGTACGTTTATCAGCCCAGATAATGGTGCAAGCTATCTTTCCTTCTTTTTCAGACTACCCAATCCCGATTTGAAACCTCAGACTATTCAAACTTTTGAAAGCTCTATTACCTACAATATCAAAAAGCTGAGAGTAAATCTTAATGCTTTTTACTCTTTGAGCAATGGATTATTTGATTATGGCTCTGATGCCGATAACGGCAATAGATATAACGGACAGTACGAAGGTTGGCCCGTAGCCTTTATAGAAGTAATTATCAATAGAGGCGAACAAACTAACTATGGCGGAGCTATACAGCTTGACTATAAGGAAAATATCGGTCAAAGAAGTAGATTGAATAGTTATTTTTCGCTTAGCTATGTCAATGGAAGAGTGAATAACGTAAATACAAACGGAGAGGCTGTACGTACAGAATTACCAGCGATTTCACCATTCTTATTGAAAGGAGGTTTGGAAGTGGAAACAAGAAAGTTTAATGTTTCTTTAAGAGGGATATTTGTTAATCAGCAGTTTTCTTATGCTCGTAGCCAAAACGATGAAACTAAAAGACAAAAATTAAAAGGTTATACTTTGCTAAATCTACAAGCCAACTATAATCTTACAAATTACTTTACGATGTTTTTACAAGTTCGTAACTTGCTTGACCAAAGGTATACCTCTGTAAATTTGGGAGCCTCGCCAGAGGCATCCTTAGGAGGTGCTGCCGCCCAAGCCGAATTTGCCAATGGTGTTCCACAAAACCCTATTCGTATTATGGGTGGGTTTAATGTTAAATTTTAAAAAATTAAACATCAAACATTATGCGTACCCCTTTATATATCTTGATTTTGCTACTTGCCTGTGGATACTTACAGGCTCAAAGTACCAACGAACTGATTGCCCAACTCAATCAAGCAAAAGACGACGAAAATAAAATTCAGATTTTCAAAAAAATAGCCTTTGCGTATCAGAAGCAAAAGGGATACGGCAAAGCCATAGAATACTATCAGAAAGCCTTAGACTTAGAAAAAGCCAACAAAAAACCTCTGCATCAACAAGGAGAAACACAAAAAGATATTGCCTTTGCCTACCTGATGATGCAGGATTATCCGAAGGCGAAAGAAAATTACAGAAAAGTTTTAGAAATTGAAAAAGCCGATAACAATACCCGAGAAATCGTTGAAACCTTAGAAGCGTTGGCTACCATTTGTACCGAATCCAAAGACTACAAAGGTGCAATAGATTATTACAACGAACTAACCAACTATTACAAAAATGATTTACCCGCTCTTGCAAATACCTATAATAATTTGGGCTACAACTACAAAAAATTAGGTGATAGCCAAAAAGCCTTAGAAAACTTTGACCAGTCCGTAAAAATCAATCAACAAATTGCTAGCCAAAGCAAAGGGAACACAAGTATAAGAGCTATAGCTCTGATGAATATCGGTTCTACCTATACCAATGAAGGCGATTTTAAGGCGGCAAAAAAATACTATGATGATGCCTTAGTCATTAGGCGTTCGCAAAACGATAAAGTGGAAGAAGCTAAACTCTACAACTTCTTAGCCGTCAATGATTTTTTAGCTAATCGCAACGAAAGTGCCTTAGAATACGTTGATAAAGCCATTCTTGATGCCGAAAAAGAATTAGGCGGAGCAAACAAACTCAAAGCCCAAGAGGTGTTGATGTCAAGCTATCAGATAAAAGCGAATATTTTTCAACAACAAAACGACCTCAATCAGTACCAAAAAAATTATCAGAAGTACCTTGATTTGCAAAAAGCCTATCAAGAAGAGCAAAACCGCCAACGCCAAGAACTTATCGAAAAGCAACTTGAACTAGAAAAAAAGGAAAGTGAATTTAAAAGCGATTTAGCAGAAAAAGAAAAACGAGAAATGGAACTCGTACAAACCCGTTTGGAAAAAGAAAAAGCCCAAAAAGAAGCAGAACTCCGTGAAAGTGAAATCAAAGGCTTGCGAGCCGCCCAAGAATTGCAAAATCAGCGTATCCGAAACGCCGCCATTGAAAAACAAAGAGCAGAACAACAATTAGAATTAGTACGCCAAAAAGCCGCCGCCCAAGAACAACAACAGCAAATCGCGTTTCTTGAAAAAGAAAAAGAACTACAAGAGCAAAAAAGACAAGCCGAAAAACAAGAAGAACAACGCAAAAGAGAAGTACTGGAAAAGGAAAAACAACTCTCCGACCTCAAAGCCAAAGAAGAAGCCCAAAAAACCTTTTATGCTACACTCGGCTTTGGCATTGTGGCAGTCTTTTTGGCATTTGTAGGATATTTGTTGATACAAAACCAACGTAAAAATAAGCTCCTCGCCGCTAAAAATGCTACCATTGAAGAACAAAATAGCGAACTGCAAGCCCAAGCAGAAGAATTGCAACAGAATCAAGAAGAAATTATGGCTCAAAGAGATGCCATCGCTCAAAAAAATGAAGTGCTTGCAGAGCAAAATGATAAAATTGAAAAAAGTATCAATGCCGCCAAAACTATCCAAACAGCTATTTTGCCCTATCAAGAGCAAATGCAAAAAATGTTTAAAGATTTCTTTGTGGTCTTTCGCCCAAGAGATGTAGTTTCGGGAGATTTTTACTTTGCCGAAGAAGTAGATGGCAAGGTAATTGTTGCTGCTGTAGATTGTACGGGACACGGCGTACCGGGGGCTTTTATGAGTTTGATTGGTAGCACGCTTTTGGAAAAAATCGTTTTGGTGTATAAAATTACCGACCCCGCCACTATCTTAGAAAAATTACACGAAGAAGTAAAAACCCTACTTCGTCAGAAAGAAACAGGCAACCGCGACGGTATGGATATGGCTTTATGTGTGCTGGAAAAACAAGCAGACGGAAAAGTGAAAGTAGATTTTGCAGGAGCCAAAAGACCGCTTTACTATTCAGAAGGAAATGATACGCAAATATTTTCCCTTAAAGGCACAAGAAAATCTGTCGGTGGCGAACAGAACGAAAACATACATTTTGAAACACAAACTATTATTCTTCCACCCAACTCCTGTTTATATTTGAGTTCAGATGGTATCGCAGACCAAAATGATGCTGAACGTGTGAAACTCGGAGAGTCTAAACTCAAATATACCTTGTCTTCGGTAGTACAGAAATCTATGGAAATTCAAAAAAAATCTATTGAAGAATTGCTTGATATACACCAAAGAGGAACGCTACAAAGAGATGATATTTTGATGTTAGGGATTAGAGTATAGAAATAATGTAGAATGATAAATTATGAACGATGAATGAAAACCAAAAACAAGTAATTTCATAATTTGTCATTCTTTACTGCTTTTTTGAAATTTAGCTATCAAAAAAACTATTACTGCTGGTGTCGTCATCAAATTCTTGCGAAGCAGTTTTAAGGCTGTCTTTGTCGCTATCGCTAAAAGGTCGGAAATTTGTTTCGTGATAAAATCTATCTCGCATATAAAAATACCAAAGCAAATCAGAGGTATTGCTCGCATATCCACCTTCATATTGTTTTTGTACGGCTTCTTTGTTTTTGAGGGCATAGCACTCCAAACATAATATTGCTTCCTCGCCTACTTGTGTTTTCGCTACACCTGTTTTTTCGTCTTTTTTACGATTTTTGATAGCTTCCAGCCCCCCGTGAATATGGTCTAAACAAAAATACTTTTTGCAATTACTACATTGGGCTACTGCCACTGCACCACATTCCTTTTGCACAAAAAAACCTGTTTTTATCTGACATCTTTTCATTTCTATAAAGTTAGATACCTAAAACTACACTTTTTTGAGAAATAAAAACTAAAATTTCCAGATTTTTTCAAAAATTTCTTTGTAACGTAATGCTTCTTGGGTTTCGGTATAATGATTTTTCACCAACTCCCTCGATTTTTGTCCCATTTCTTGTAATTTCTTGTTCGACGCCTTTGTAAAAGAGTACAAAACCTGCATACAACTTTCCGTATCGCCTACTTCAAATAAAAAAGCAATCTCATCAGTTAGCACATCAGCCATACCTGCTACATTCGAGGCTAAAATAGGTATGCCCAAGCCCATTGCCTCCAAAAGCACGTTCGGCATACCATCATAAAATGAAGGAATAGCCACTGCATCACAGGCAGGATAGTAGCCCAAAAGAGCATAACGCTCTACAAACTCATAATGCGTGTATTGTAGCGTTTTTTCGGCTTGCAAAAACTCAACCATTTCTTTTTGTATCTCTCCTACAATGAGCAGATGAATTTTATCTTGCAAGTCAGCTTTCAATATGCTCTCGAGAAAGAATAAAGCTCCTTTCTTTTCTTTCAGATGCCCGAATAGCCCTAATACTTTTGCATTAGGTTTGGTATGGGTTTTTCGCCAATTGATAGCGTGTTCGTGGTCTTGCGGTAGAGCTTGCCACTGCTCGGTATCAATGCCATTGGGAGTATGAGAGGTTTGAAGTGTTGGGTACAAGATGTTGATTTTTTGCATTTTGTCTTTACTCACACAACAAATATGCTGTGAAGCAAGCAAGCAGTCTTCTACAATTTGCTTGCGACGTGGGCTGAAAAGTCCTGCATCAAAATCATTACCACGCAGCATCGTAATCAGAGGAATATCCAAAATTTTTTGGAGAAAGGGAGCAAAAAACATAGCCGCATAGCCTCCAAAGGCAACTAAATGTGTAAAATTTTCTTTTTGATGATATTTTTCTAAAAAGCTGTAAAATACATTGAAACTATGAGCCAAATCTTCATCAACAGGAAATAAAATATCTTTCCCCAATTGCGAAACATTGATTTTGAGCTGTGGGCTATGTTGCGACAAATGTAATAAATGTATTTCTACAAAATTTTTTCTTAGATTAAATACAATTCTATCGCAAGATTGAGCCATTCCACCTCTGTTGGGTGGATAATTTTCGGTGAGCCAAAGTATTTTCATTTATTGATTTTTTACAAAAAAATAACAAAAAATTTACAACACAAGAGTTTTTTCTTTATTTTGGTGTATCATTTACCAACAAATTAAGGTTCTCATTAGTTTAGAGGGTAATACTATTGCTTTTTATAGTTATTCCATTGCTTATTTAATCACTAAACTTTGCTTATTATGTCAAGTGTTACAAGTTCCAAACAGTACAAAACTTTTGCATTTCCTACCCAATTCCCCGATGTCAAAAGTCTGAAAACAATGATAGAAAAATTCTATCATTGGGAAAAAACTACCCCCAACAAGGTGTTTCTAAGACAGCCCTACGGCAAAACTTGGAAAGAATATACCTTTGCAGAGGTGGGACAAGAAGCCCGCAAAATAGCGGCTTGGATACGCAGCCAATATGATGCAAAAACGCATATAGGTTTGGTTTCTAAAAATCATACCTACTGGATAATTACAGATTTGGCAATTATGATGGCAGATTGTATTTCTGTGCCGTTCTTTCCAACGCTCAATGCCGAACAGCTCAATCAAGTGCTGGTGCATAGCGAATGTAAATTGCTATTTGTGGGCAAATTAGATGATTGGAATAATATGAAAGGAGGCATACCCAAAGAAGTACAAACCCTTGCCTTGCCTGATAGTCCCGCCAAAGAACTCAAACAATGGACAGATATTGCCCCCAACGTAACTCCTATGCAAGAAAATGTAAAACCTGATATGCAAGATGTTTATACTATCATCTACACATCAGGAACAACAGGTATGCCCAAGGGAGCAATGATTACACATACTAACTCGGCAATGGCAATGGAAGTCAATAAACAATTTTTGCACCTTGACCACAACGACAATCAATTTTTCTCTTACCTACCTCTTTGTCACATTGCCGAAAGATGTATCGTAGAGGCTTTTAGTATTCAGTGTGGAGGGACAGTCTCTTTTGTTGAAAGCATCGATACTTTTGCACAAAATCTTTTTGATACACAACCCACACATTTCTTGGCAGTGCCTCGTATTTGGATAAAATTTCAACAAGGTGTTTTGGCAAAAATGCCTCAAAAAAAATTAGATTTACTGCTAAGTATCCCGATAGTTTCAAGTATTGTAAAGAAAAAAATCATCAAAAAACTTGGCTTATCACGAGGGCGTTTGGTGGTTACGGGTGCCGCTCCGATGCCCGCCGCCATTCTTGCGTGGTTTCATAAATTAGGTATCAAAATACAAGAAGTCTACGGAATGACCGAAAACCACGCTGCCTGTACCATTATGCGTGAGAATAATATGAAAATCGGCACCGTGGGGCAACCTTTCCCTGGCGTAGAACTCCGCATTGACCCCGACACCAACGAAATACAAATGCGTGCCCCTTGGGTAATGAAAGGCTACTTCAAAGACCCTCAAAAAACTGCCGAAGTTATCGATAGCGAAGGCTGGCTTCATACAGGCGACGTAGGCGAACTCGACGACCAAGGCTTCCTCAAAATCACAGGACGCGTAAAAGATACTTTCAAAACTACCAAAGGAGAGTTTATCGTACCCGCTCCCATAGAATGGGGATTTGCAACTAATAATTTTATAGAACAAATTTGCGTTACAGGCAGAACCTTAGACCAACCTATCGCCTTAGTGGTACTCTCGGAAATAGGACTGAAAGCCCCCAAAAGTGAGGTAACCGCAAGCCTTGATGCTATAAGAAAAGAAGTAAATGCAGGCTTGCCTAATTATGCACGTATTGAGAAAATTATTATCACCAAAGAAGGCTGGACGGTAGATAATGGCATTCTTACGCCAACGCTGAAAATCAAGAGAAATGTTCTTGAAGATAGATACATTTTCCTCATTGAAAAATCAGCTAAAACAACTGGAACAGTTATTTGGGAATAACAAATTTACAAAAAACATAAAGGGGAGCAAATCTTGCTCCCTCTTTTTTATTCCGATGAATTCTTACTTGCATAATTTGCTTTTTATAGCGTAATTTACGCCCTCTCAAATAAGCATTTATGAAATTTTTAATTGTGGGCTTAGGAAATATAGGGGCAGAATACGCCAACACTCGCCACAATATCGGTTTTATGGTTTTAGATTATTTCGCTAAAAACAAAGAAGTAACTTTCGAAACCAAACGCTATGCTGATGTAGCTGAAATAAAACACAAGGGAAAATTTATTTATCTCGTAAAACCCTCAACCTATATGAATTTGAGCGGAAAGGCTGTTAATTATTGGCTACAAGAACTTAAAATTACCCAAGAAAATCTTTTAGTAATCACTGATGATATTGCCTTGCCTTTCGGCAAATTGCGTTTGCGTGCCAAAGGCTCTGACGGCGGACACAACGGACTAAAACACATCAACGAAACCCTACAATCCGAAAACTATGCCCGTATGCGAATAGGTATCGGTAACGACTTTCCCAAAGGTTTCCAAGCCGAATATGTGCTTAGTCCTTTTGGCGATGATGAGCAAAAAAAACTCCCCGAACTACTCAACCAAGCCCAACAGGTTGTCCTTACTTTCTGCCTCGAGGGCATTGCTATAGCAATGAATAAACACAACAAAAAATAATCATAAAAAATCTAAAAATGTACCTTCAAGACGTATTTAAAAAATTTGAAAATATCAAGGTTCTTGTCATTGGCGATGTAATGATAGACTCCTATTTGTGGGGAAGTGTAAATAGAGTTTCGCCCGAAGCACCTGTACCTATTGTCAATCTTCAAAAAAGAGAGCAAAGACTTGGAGGAGCGGCTAATGTAGCCCTCAACGTTCAGGCTTTGGGGGCAAAACCCATACTTTGCTCGGTCATTGGAAGCGATAACGAGGGGGAAAATTTGCTCCGATTACTTGAAATCAATCAGTTAGAAAGAAGTGGTATCATACAAAGTATGCACCGAATTACCACCGTAAAACATCGTATCTTGGCAGCATCACAGCATCTCTTGCGTGTGGATTCGGAAATGGATAAGCCAATAGACGAAGAAGAACAAGAACTATTATGGGCAAAAATTCAAGAACTCTTACCTCAAACACAAGCCCTTATCTTTGAAGATTACGACAAAGGCGTTATCAGTAAAGAACTTATCGAGAAAACCATTCATTTCGCTAACTCACTGGGTATTCCTACCATCATTGACCCCAAGAAACGAAATTTTAATTTCTACAAAAAGGCAACTCTCTTTAAACCCAATTTAAAGGAACTTAAAGAAGGTTTAAACCTTGACCTAAAAGGCGATTTGAACGAACTCAAAGAAGCCGTTAAAATCTTGCAAAAAAATTTAGAAGCCCAATCTGTTATGACTACCCTCTCCGAAAAAGGCGTGTTGATTTGTAACGATACCGAAATACATCATATTCCTGCCCACATACGCAATATAGCTGATGTTTCGGGAGCAGGCGACACGGTCGTGAGCGTAGCGGCTTTGTGTGTAGCCTTAGATTTACCTATAAAATTTGTTGCCGAACTTTCTAACTTGGCAGGGGGCTTAGTTTGTGAGTATCAGGGGGTTGTGCCTGTTCAGCGGGATAAACTGCTGGCAGAGGCTATGGCAAAAGACTTGAAAGTCTAAGCATTGGTGATTTCTTGTATCCACCATTTTTTATCTTGGTTGATAAGTGCTACTCTTTCTTGGTTGGCTTCCGTAACGATTACCTGCCCAAATTCCTCCTCGGCAACCATTTTCAATAGCAATTGACTGCGTTGGTGGTCGAGTTTATCTAAAATGTCATCTAAAAGCAAGATTGGCTTTTTTTGTAAAGCTATTTCCAATGCCTTAAAAGTAGCCAATTTTAGAGCAACCAAAAAACTTTTTTGTTGCCCCTGCGAACCAAATTTTTTCAAGCTATTTTCTTGCAGAATAAAGGAATAATCGTCTTTGTGAATACCCATTGTAGTACGCTCAAACAGACAATCTTTGGTGAAACTTTCTTTAAATTTTTTTTCAAAATCATCATCTAATACTTCCGAGTCGTAACTAAGATGGATTTGTTCGGCATCGGCGGCAATCATTTTGTAATAATGCGTAGCAGTTGGCAACAGACGCTCTACAATATATTTACGTTTTCGGCTGATGTATCGCATTAGTGGCAATATTTGCTCGTCATAAACCTCTATGAGCGTGTAGTCGGCTTTTTTTCTTTCCTTAAATTGCTGAAGTAGGCTGTTTCTTTGTTTGAGGATTTTGTTGTAAAGGCTAAGTTTTTGCAAATAAATTTTATCAATTTGGCAGAGCAGGGTATCAAAAAAACGCCTTCTTTCTTCGCTTCCTTCTCTGATGAGGTCGGTATCGTTGGGGGCAACAAGCACCACAGGAAACTGCCCGATATATTCGGCGAGTGTTTCGTAGGTGTAGCCATTTACTACAAAATTTTTCTTTTCTTGTGGGCTGTACGTGATTACGAGGTGCTTCCAATCATCTTCTATCTCGAATTTAGCTTCTATTCTGCAAAAGTTTTCATTAGTTTTTACGATTTGTTTGTCTGCGTGAAAGGCACTTTTTGTCAGAGAGGCAAAATAAATGGCATCTAAAAGGTTGGTTTTGCCCACACCGTTTTTGCCTACAATCAGCATTTTAGCAGTAGGGAAACTTAATTTTCGTGAGGAATGATTTTTGAAATTGATAAGATGCAGATTTTTTAATTGCAAAGAAGCCACCTTGTCAGGAATTATCCTGACAGGCGGTCTAATCTTTTCTTGTAGTTCTCTGTTCAATGCGTTTTTCGTAATTTTTGCCGTGATAGATGTACTTTACAAAAACTCCCGGGGTATGGATTTGGTTTGGGTCTAATTCGCCTGCGGGGACAAGTTCTTCTACTTCGGCAATGGTAATTTTTCCAGCCGTTGCCATCATAGGGTTGAAATTGCGAGCTGTACCTTTGTAGATGAGATTGCCTGCGGTATCGCCTTTCCAAGCCTTCACTAGGGCATAATCGGCTTTGAGCCAACGCTCCATAAGATACAGTTTGCCATCAAACTCACGAACTTCTTTGCCTTCGGCAACTTCTGTACCTACGCCTGCGGGGGTAAAAAAGGCAGGTATGCCAGCTCCGCCTGCTCTTATTCTTTCGGCAAGTGTGCCTTGGGGTATCAAATCTACCTCCAACTCCCCACTAAGCAACTGCCTTTCAAACTCTTCATTTTCGCCTACATACGAAGAAATCATTTTCTTTACCTGACGCGTTTTGAGTAGCAAGCCTATTCCAAAATTATCTACACCTGCATTGTTGGAGATACAAGTAAGATTTTTTACCCCACTTCGTAGCAAAGCGGCGATGCAATGCTCGGGGATACCACACAAACCAAAACCACCAAGCATCAAAGTTGCTCCATCGGGTATTTGCTTGATTACAGCGTCTAAATCGGTAATTACTTTGTTTATCATAAAACTTTCGGGGCTAGTTTTTTGACAAAAATACGAGTTTATTTCTAATCCGCAAGCAAAATCAGCCAAGCCTCTTTGATTTTTCCTTGCTCTAAATATTTTTGGGCTAATTTATGTTTTTCAATGAGCCAATTTTCATTCTGATAGGCACTTTTGAGGGTATCTAACTCAAAATTGTGATAATTTTTAACTTCTTCGGGCTTGGGTAAGGCTTCTACGTTGGCGAGTCGTCCTAAGTTATTGCCTGTGAGTACGGGGCTATTTCTTACTGTTTCGGGGAGTTGGTCTATTCCTATACCTTTGGTAAGCAAAGGTTTAGGAATTTCAAAGAGAGCATCTCCATTCGCCCTACAATACCATTCTGCTCCCATTCTGCCTACCAAATCTATTTTTCGGGTGTCTATTTTGCCTTTTTCATCTAAAATTTCTTCTTTGATATGGGCTAAAATAACTTCGCAAATTATCAGGTTTCCCGCCCCCCCTTCGGTGCCTGTTTCTATAATCTGTTTTACTTTACACTCAAAGGCTACAGGGCTTTCGCCTACGCGTGGAGGTCTGATAAGTGTGGAAGGAACTTGCGTAAAACCTGCTTTCACAAATTCATTGATGCCCTTGTCGTACTCGGTGCTTGCTAAGGAGGTTTGCTCTACCATTGCATAATTAACAATGTTGATGACTACCTCATCAACTTCGCGTACATTTTCTAAGGTGTGTTTGGTGGTGTTATCTCTTACACGGCGAGCAGGTGAGAAAATAAGAATAGGAGGATTTGCCCCAAAAGCATTAAAAAAACTGAAAGGACTTAAATTGATATTGCCAGCACGGTCGATGGTACTGGCAAAAGCAATAGGACGAGGGGCTACGGCAGAAAGTAAATAAGCGTGAAACTCGGCTGTACTAAGGTCTTTCGGCGAAATAGTTTTTATCATTCTGGTAGAGTTTAGACTACGCAAAGGTAGCATATTCTCTTTTCATTTTCAAGAGTTCGGTTTTCACTCTAATCATTTTCTTGTCGGTAGCATCGATATCTGCCGTCATCAACCAATCTTCAATTTCTTTTACAGAAAAGTTGAATGTGAAGTTTTCACGAAGTAGGGCATCTAACTCCTTTTCTGTTTTTTCTGTATTTTGTACTAAACCTTTCTGAGCGATAAGTTTCAAGTATAACTCTACTGCCTTATGACTATAATTCTTTTCTATTTGGCTCAGCCTTTCGAGCAGGGTAAGTGCTTGGAAAAAGTTATCTGTTAGGATATAGATTTCAATGGCATTGTTGTAGGCGGGTACAAAATCTTTTTTGATACGAATAGCTTTTTCATAATCGGCGGCGGCTTGGTCGTACTTTTTAAGAATGTGGTAGCAATTAGCTCTTTTGGTATATGCCAAGTAGTCGGGGTTCAGGGCTATTGCTTTTCCGTAATATTCTATTGCTTCATCAAACATTCTTTGTTCGTAGTAGTGCATAGCTTTCGCTATCACTTCTTCGTATTCAGGATTATAGACATTTGCCTCCAAAACTTCTTGTGCCTCCTCTTTGGCATAAATTACCTGCTCCTCTACTTCTTCCTCTTCCAAATTTTCTTTTAGAGACTGATTGATTTTTTGTTCTATCGCCTCAACCCAATCTCTGTTATTGACAAAATTATGCTCTTCAATCGATTCTATGGATTCTTCTGTTGTTGGTAGAATTGGTTTATTTTCTGAAATGATTACTTCTTTTTCTTCTTGTTGTGTGGTTGTTTCTATAATTAATTCATTAGGATTAGGCTTGATTTCTGCAATGGTGAATACACTTTCCTCTTTTATTTGCACTTCTGGTTCTTGGTTTTGAATAGGCTGGCTCTCGGCTTCGGAAATCGTAGCACTGGCTTCTGCTGATGTAGCTTGCTTCTCTACGTTTGCTTTTTTCTCCTCTTGTTCTTTTAGTTTGCTTTCCAATTCAAAAATCTTTTGTTGCAAAAGGGCTATCCATTCGTCTTTCTCATTATTTTGAGAAGACGTGTTGATATTATTTTGATGAAAATACTTTTGCATTTCCCTATTGAGGTTGTCTTGGAAAGAACTATGAATGATAGCTCTTAAATCGGATTGCTGTCTATAAGCAAACTCCTTCAAATAGCGTTCTTGTTGGTCTTTCATCAATTTAGTAGCCACCAAAAACAGCATAATACATAGTGCAATGATGCCTAATCCGCCGAATAATAACATAGAGGCTTGTTGGTTTATTTGTTCTTGGATATTTGCTGTATGAGCCTGTACTAATTGGCTAATCTCATTTTGCTTTTCTACTTTTTGTCTTTTAAGTTCTGCTATTTCTTGTGCGTGTTTTTTATCAGCTTGCTCCAAATAAAACTGGATAGTAGAAAGCATTTGTTTTTGCTGTATAGTATCTTTTGCTGAAAGTAGTAAGAGTTGAGCTTGCAAGTTTTCCAACTGAAAACGTTGGTTGCTTTCAAGCATACGTATCTTTTCTTCCAAGATTCGCAGGGTATAAGTGTTCTTTTTCAATGCTTCCTCATAGTCTTTTTGAGCAAAAGCCGTAAAAAAAGTACATATCAACAGCAACAAACCGACTAATTTTCTCATAATCTACATGACTATTTTGATAATCTGCAAGATACATTTTTATTCGTAAAAATCAAAAAAAATATGCTTTTATTTTAAAATTCTTACTCAAATTTGTAAAAAGCACATTTTTTATTTGCATGTATGCTTTCTTTTAATACGAAAAATCTTCTTCTAAGGTTTATTTTTTTCAAAAAAAAGACTGCCCAAAATTTTCGGACAGCCTTCTTTTTTTCGTTTTATTCTCTATAAAAATTGAGTATCAGAATAAGGTCATCGGCTTGGTTTGTGATATTTCTGAGTGCGTCAAATGCTTTGTCGGAGCCTGCAATATAAGTTGTATTTTCTAATTTTGCATTCCAGTTGGCGACTATCATTTTCCAAAGTTCGGGGGCTTCTGTGGGAATGGCTAAGTAAGCATCTTGCAGTTTTTTACGGAAGTTAGGGTCTAAATTTTTATGCACCGCTACGGGCCCGTGTGGGATTTCGGGAGAAATCCATAGAATACGAAAATCGCCTTTTTTCAATTTTCCCGCATCAATTTGGTCTTGTAAAAAGCTGTAGGCACAAGCCCCTACTGCATTGGGGTTACTTTTTATGTGTTCGGCAACATTGAGATGTGTGCCTTTAAATACTACATCTTTGAACACCGTTTCAGCATCTATATTGATAGAATTGAGATACAAGCGAGGCACTAAATGCCCTGAAGTAGAGGCAGGATTTACAAAAACCATTTCGGATTTGGGTCCGAACTTTTTTACATCTTCCAACTTTTTTATGGGTGAGTTTGAATTGACAATAAGGCAACTATTGTAGGTTTCTACCTTTCCGTCTTTGTTGCCCCTGATAGCCAAAACATCTATTTTTCCGTTCAGTGAAGCCATTACATAACCGAAAGGGTTGATATCAACTACATGCACGGCATTGCTATCTATCTTTTCGAGAATAGCAAATATGTCCTTTGGGTACGTAACCTTTACAGGCATACTAAGTTTTTTGGAAAGATACTCTTGTAAGGGTTTATCTATTTCTATGCCTTTCTTGTCCATCTTGGTGTGTCCGATGGCTACGATAAGTTCTTTGGGTATCAGGTTTTGAGATACGCCTATACAGAGGCTTAAAAGCCAAAAAACTGAGGTGAGTAAGCTATATTTCATAAAAAACGACCTTTTTTGCCAACTAATATAACAAAAAAGGCACTAAGTCGTTGCAAGAAAATTCATTAGCAAGCAAGAGTTAATGTAATAAAAAATCAATTTTACAACTTTTTTCCTAATTCAAATGAGCCTTTTTCAGGATTCCAAATCAGTTGAATTTGCTTATACTTGAATTGTTGTGCATATTGTTGCAAGAGTTTTTTATCCAAATTATCTTCGGGCAAGATAGGTTGTTGGCATAATCTCACGTAAATTGTATTTCCACTTCGTGGCAAGTAATAATCTATGACGAACTTGTGCAGATATTCTCTGGGTGGCATAGGAGTCATATTTCCCCAGAAAGCATCGTAGCCCAAAAGAAGTAAAATTTGAGGTACTTCTTTCCACGTTCCGTTTTCTAATTTGTAAAATCTTGTAACATAAATAGTTTCATAATCTTTTCCACCATTTTCGAAGTATCTGTATCCATATACTTTACTGCCGTCTTTCTTGGAAAAAGCAATAAAAGATTGCTCGGTAGTCATATCCGAGATGTTTTCTATACTGATAAACTCATTACGATTGTCAGCATAGAACCGATTATTGGGCAAATCTTTGAAAAGCGTACCGGGCTGTTTGTAAGGAAATTGTTTAAATAAGTCGGAAATGCTTTGGCAATAGCCTAAACTTGTAATAAAAAAAGCAAAAATAAAGTACATCTTTTTCATTTTCGTAATGCTCTAAGTTTGAGTTGTAATCTTATTAGCTTATACGAAACAAAAATTATGAAGTTGCTTTTGTTAGCAAGATTTATACTCAAAAATAATTGATTTTTCGCTTTTCTGTACATTTCGGCAGTTCGGCAGGCTCACTGACCTCTACGCTCAATGTACAGAAAAGCAGTTTTTCTCAAAACTTTTTACAAAAACCACTTTTGATTGAGTATATTTCTCAAAATAAAGAAGCTATTTGCTCTTTGATACTTTTACAAAGCCTTTGTATTTCTTCTTCTGTATTGAAGCTATGCAAGCAAATTCTTACGATTTCTTCACCTTGTTGTACCGTAGGCGAAAGCACGGCTCTTACATCAAAACCTTGTTCTTGTAGTTTTTGGGCAAATCGTTTGGTTCGCTCATTCCCACCAATACGTACAATTTGAATAGCCGTGTCGCTTTCTTTGAGTTGGGACAAATCTTGTAATGTTTCTTTGAAAATACGAATATTTTGATACAATTTTTCTTGTAAAAAATTATTGTTACCGATGTACTCAAATGCTTTGCGTATATGCACCCAACTATGCAGTGGCAGAGCAGTTGTGTAGATAAAAGCCCTTGCAAAATTGATTAGGTAGTCAATTAGAGTTTGATTGCCTACGATACACGCTCCGTGTCCGCCGATGCCTTTCCCAAAAGTATAAATACGAGCAAAGATTTCTTGATGCCAGCCATTGGCTTGCAAGCAACCCTCTCCGTTTTTCCCATAAATACCTGTGCTGTGGGCTTCATCAACTATCAAGTAGGCATTATATTTTTGGCAAAGTTGTATCATTTCGGCGATGGGGGCTTGGTCGCCGTCCATTGAGTAAATCGTTTCAACTACAACAAAAACATTGCCTGTTGCTTTGCGAAGTTTGCTTTCCAAATCGTCTAAATCGTTATGTTTGAAGTAAAATCTTTGAGCAAGGCTTAATCTTGCTCCTTCTCTTAGGCTGGCGTGAATGAGTTGGTCCGAAAGAATGGTATCGCCTTTTTGAGGAATGGTAGCGAGCAAAGCTGTATTCAGTTGATAGCCCGAATTGAACACCAAAGCCGCCTCTGCTTGCCATAGTTGAGCCAAAAATTGTTCGGTCTCTATCATATATGGGTGCGTACCCGAAATCAGGCGTGAGCCTGTTGCCCCTGCGTGAGGTTGAGGCAAATTCTTTAATTCCGAAAAAACAATTTCCTGAAAATTCTCATCTCTTGCCAGTCCTAAATAATCATTTGAGCAAAAGTCCGCCAAATTTGTCTGACTTTTAAGAGAACGCAGATTGCCTTCTTCTAAACGTTTGTTGAGTTTTTCTTGCAGTTGTGCAAGTAATGGCTTAAAAGTCATTATTTTTCCTGATTTTAGTCATTTATTTTTCTTCGGTCTTTGAATAATTTTGATGCAAGGGATTTGGATAAAAAAATTCAAACCTGCTATCAAAAACTTAGGTGTAAAACTCTGAGCAAATGAGGTTGATTTTATCAGCCTCATTTCTTGCTTTTATTCTACAAAACTTTTTGGTGTAATTGTTCGTTTCAAAACAAAAAATAGATATGGACACAACAATAGCCAATTTACGCAAAGAATACAAAAAAAATTCGCTTGACGAAAAAGACGTACAAAAAAATCCGATTGAGCAATTCAGAATTTGGTTTAACGAAGCCCTGCAAGCAGATATTTTAGAACCTAATGCAATGTTTTTGGCTACTGCCTCTCAAAATAAACCTTCGGGGCGAGTGGTGTTATTGAAAGATTTAGATGAAAATGGATTTGTATTTTACACCAATTATCAAAGCCGAAAAGCCGAACAAATCGCTGAAAATCAGTTTGTAAGTTTAACATTTTTTTGGGCAGAGTTAGAAAGACAAGTTCGCATAGAAGGCATTGCTCGTAAAGTTTCGGAAGAGAAAAGTACCGCTTATTTTCTTTCACGCCCACGTGATAGCCAAATAGGGGCTTGGGCTTCGCCTCAAAGCCAACAGATTAGCAAAGAAGCCTTAGCAAATCTTTTTGCTAAATACGAAAAAGAATTTCAGGAAAAAGCTATGGAAAAGCCGCCTCATTGGGGAGGATACATAGTTATTCCTCATTACATAGAATTTTGGCAAGGCAGACCAAGCCGTATGCACGATAGAGTTGTGTATCGTTTAGAAAACAATCAATGGCAAATATACAGAATAGCCCCTTGATACACGGAAATCATTTGTCTTTATCAATGGTTATCCATTCGGCAAAATCTGCTGAAACTTGTTCCCATTGGCTTTGCTTGCAGGCAAGTTCTGCGTGGCAAAATAAATCAAATGCTTGCGATACGATTTGCAAGTCTAAGCGATTGACCAAACTCATCACTTTTGAAGTTTCGGAATAGTTGTAGCTGATGCTGAAAATCTTACTGATTTGTTTCTCTTGCAGTTCGGCTTCCTCGAGGGCTAAGGCAGTGGCTGTTTTGTAGGCTTGTATCAAGCCACTTACGCCAAGTTTTACTCCTCCGAAGTAACGTACCACTATTACCAAAATATCACTTAGCCCTTTTGATTTTATCTGATTGAGAATAGGCATACCTGCCGAGTGTGAAGGTTCGCCGTCGTCATTGGCACGCCATTTTTCGCCATTAGCTCCAAGCATATAGGCAAAACAATGATGCGTAGCATCATGATATTTTTTCTTGATAGTGTCCAAATAGTTTTTTATTTCTTGCTCATTTTCAACAGGATAAGCAAAAGCGAGAAACTTACTGCCTTTTTCTTTGTAGATGGCTTCTGTGGGAAATTTTATGGAATAGAAAGTGTCTTTCATAAATTTCACTTACTAATCATCAGGAAATCGCTTCCTGGTTCATTTGAGCCAAATTCTCCGTGATGTGGTTGAGGGCTAATAGTTTCCAAAAAAGTAAGTATTTCGGCAATGGTTATTATTTTATCTTTGCCGCCGTAGCTACGCAGAGCCTCCAAAAACTTTCTCACGAAAGGCGAGTGCATACCGGGTGTGCCGTCCGAAACATATTCTTTGCCTCCAGAGGTGATATAACGTCTTGTTCGGGCTTGCAATTTTCTGTTGATAAAAGCCTCTAATTCATCATCATTTGGTTTTGGTGGAATGCCTCTAAGCGTTTTTGAGGCAAGTTGCGGGTCGAATGTTCCGCCAAAACAAACGTCCATCATCAGTAAAATATGTTTGCAAGATATATTATTGATATAGGTTCGTAAAGTAGAATAAGTGAGATAAGAAGATTTGGCTTCATCTTCGAGGCGAGAATCTTTGGCGACTACGTAGCCTTCGCCGAAGGTTTCGTCGTATTGTCCGTGTCCTGCAAAGAAAATGAGTAGGTGGTCGTTTGGTTCAAATTTTTTCTGCAAATATTCTTTTAGCTTCAAGATGATTTGGTTTTGGGTAGGATTTTGTACCAAATCAATTTCGTAGCCGTAGATTTCTTGTAAATCTTTGGCAACGGCTTGAGCATCAGGAATGGGATTGGAGAGGTTGTTCCAGTATTCGTACTGATTAGTGGCAAAAATAAGGGCATACGATTTTCCTATATTTTTGAAACGTTTTTCAGTAGTTTGATTTTCGGTGTTTCGGATAATCTGAAAAGTAACTTTTTCGGTATTGCCTTTTTGGTCGGTGGCTTCTACAATCAATTCTTTGTTATCTTTTTTCAGTAGGGCTATTCCATTGAAATCTCCGTTAGGAAAAAGTTTGGCAGGGTTTCCATTGATAAATACTTCTTTGACGCCACTCTCGTCGCTAGCTTTTCCGATAATGCTTATTTCGTTTTGCCTTCCTACTACAATTGCTCCACGCATTACAGCAGGCGAAACAATGGTGATTACAGGCGGAATATCATCTACATTGCTCTGATTTATTTTATCCAAGAGTCTTTCAGCTTCTTCGAAATCTACATTTTCCTTTTTTGCCAAACTGATTGCCTTCTGACAAACATCTAAGGCATTTAACTTTTTGTCTTGCAAATACAAAACATTCGCATACAAATAGTTACTTTTGTAATTATCTTGTAATTGTACCGCTTTCAAAGCCCAAGTTTCAGCTTTTTGCAAGAGCGATATGTTTTTATGATTAAACTCAACTATATGTTCTATCAACAAGTAGTAGCTTTCTAAGTCGTTTTTCTGTAAAAACTTTTCAAAACAGGCATTGGCTTCTTGCTTCAAACCTAATTGAAAGAGGGCTAATCCACGTTCGGCATAAGGTTCTGTAAGTGTCTGGTTGATTTGCAAGGCTTTTTCGGCATCTTGGTTTGTGCCTTCGTAGTCTTGCAAGGCAAGACGCACCAAAGCTCGTTGATGATAGAAAATAGCATTTTCGGGTTTTAGAAAAATAGCTTGGCTGATGTCTTGTACGGCTTTTTCGTATTGTTTGAGGTGGAATAGTATTTTAGCTCTTTGGGCGTAGAAATCGGCTTGATTTTTATCAATTTTTAGGGCATTGTTGATGTCGACGAGGGCTTTTTGGAAATTTTGGGTATGCGTATATGCCACCGACCTGCCAAAGTAGGCTTGTACCGAATTAGCATCTAATCGGATAGCTTCGCTAAAATCGCTGATAGCTTCAAGGTATTTTTTGCGTTGAATTTGCTCGTTACCGCTTTTGAGATAGTCATTTACTTGTGCCAATCCAGACAAGACACTTAAACAAAAAATTATTGTTACACCTAAAAGTAAATAGATTTTTTTTTGACCTCTATCCCTAAATCCCTTTCTCCAAAGGAGAAAGGGACTTTTGTATCTGCAATTCTCAATTTTTCTTTTAAAACTTTCTTTGTTTAAATATATTTTGGCTAATCGGTTCATTTTTCGGCGTTTTTTATCAGTTCAAACTCAGAAATTTGTTTTTGCAAGATAGCCAAACCTTCTTGGAAACTATGTGGTTCGTAACCTAAAATTTTTCGGGCTTTTTCTATAATAAAACCTGTTTTTGGGGGGCGTTTGGCAGGTTGCGTGAAAGTGCTTGAGTCGGCACGTTGGATAAGACTTTTGTCTAAACCAAAAAAATCGGCAGTAGCTAATGCCATTTGATAAGGGGTGAGCATATCTTTGCCCGAAATGTTAAAAATCCCTTTGGCTTTATGTTTGGCAATCAGATACACGCCCATAGCCAAATCTTCGGCAAGTGTGGGAGTTCGCCATTGGTCATCTACTACTTTTATGGTCTTGCCTTCTTCCAAAGATTTTTTTACCCACAAAATAATATTGCTTCGGCTCATATCTTCTACGATACCATACACCAACACGGTGCGAGCTATTGCCCACTCAATATTACTTGTTTGTAAAAGTTTTTCGGCTTCCCATTTGCTTTTTCCGTAAAAACTAAGCGGATTGGCTTCGGCTTCTTCGGTGTAAGGACCACTTGTGCCATCAAAGATGAAATCAGTAGAAAGATGTATGAAAAAGGTATGATATTTGTTGCACGCTTCAATAAGATATTCGACAGCTTTTACATTTTGTAGCCAACAGGCTTTTTGATGTGTTTCGCAGTCATCTACCTGCGTCATAGCGGCGGTATGAATCAGCACGTCTGGTTTGTATAAATCAAAAACTTTTTGAATTTCGTCAGGATTGGTAGTATCCATTGTGGCGAAATGTTCTTTTGCAAGATTAGCTATGCGATTAGAGCCTCGGGCAGTAGCAATCCAATGATTTTCGTTTTTTTTCTGCAATAAATTTACTAACTTTTGCCCCAATAAGCCGTTTGAACCTGTAATTAAAAGCATTTTTACGAAATAGTTTAAGCATTTCGCCCAAATATATCTAAAATCGGCTTATTTTTTGTCTTAATTTTTGAAAAATTCTCTTATTTTATTTTTCTTTACAAAAAACGCACTTGCTAAAAAGTAAAATATGCTTAGTATTCATTTTCCACCCGATTGGTATGTTCAAGTTAAAAAGAGTTTTTGTGCCGAAGCAAAAAGAATCTGATTTATTCTCCTTTCTACAAGCCGATATGCATTCACATCTGCTTGCAGGCATCGATGACGGCGTATCTACCGAACAGCAAGCTCAGGCGATTATAGAGGAATTTATCCGTTTGGGCTATCGGAAAATTGTTACTACGCCTCATATTTCAGGTGATTTCTACAAAAATACGCCTGAAATTATCCATAAAAAACTTGCTAATCTACGACAACATCTCTCCGAAAATAATGTAGTAGTAACCATAGAAGCCGCCGCAGAATATTATCTTGATGAACATTTTTTGAGTTTGTTACAAGATAAAAAACCGATTCTTTGTTTTGGCTCAAAAAAATATGTTCTTTTTGAAACGGGATTTATGAATTATGCCCCTTTTTGGGAAGAAGCTGTATTCCTGATGAAAGCCAATGGTTATACGCCTGTGCTGGCTCACCCCGAACGCTATCGTTACGTACAAGAAGATTTCGGTTTTGTAGAAAAGATGCTTACTCTTGATGTGCTTTTGCAGGTCAATATGCTTTCTTTACTTGGCTATTATTCTAAGGAGGCTCAAAAAGTTGCTCAAAAACTCATAGATGCTCGTTTGCCTCATTTCCTTGCAAGCGATTGCCACCACGAACGCCACAGCAAACTTTTACCACAACTGCAAACTAATTCTTACTACAAAAAGTTGTCAAGTATAGAATGGTTAAACCAAACCTTAGTCGCACAATGAAAATATTGATAAATTTTTGGTGCTTATTTCTCATCTATGGTAGCCTACAAGCCCAAGTAGAAGGCATTACACAACGCCCTTTTGGGAAAAACCGCGTCCAATACAAAGAATTTGATTGGCGAATGAAAACTACCGACAACTTTGAAGTGTATTATTACGACTTCGGTAGCGGAATAGCCGATTTTGCCTTGCTCTACGCCGAAAGCGAATTTGATAGAATTGCTACCCTTCTGGGACATAACCCCGCCGCTAAAACTAAACTATTCATATACAACTCCGTAACCGACCTCCAACAAAGCAATGTAGGTTTGCAAAACGAAAATAGCCGTACCGTAGGCGGACAAACCAACTTCATCAAGCCTAAAATTGAAATTCCTTTTACAGGTAGCTTGGCTGATTTCAAAAAGGAACTTTCTTTTGGCATAGCTCAAATTTTTGTAAATGAAATGATGTATGGAGGTAGCATCAGAGAAATCCTCAAAAATGGTGCTTTGCTAACCCTGCCCGAATGGTTTATGCCTGGGGTTGCCGCCTACGTTGCCGAACCTTGGAGTAGCGAAATGGACGACTATATGCGAAACAACATTCAGTATCGCATTACACGCAAGCCTCACAAACTCACAGGCAAAGAAGCTATGCTCGTAGGGCAATCCATTTGGAATTATATCGGTATGCGGTATGGCGAAAGCAATATTTCCAGTATCCTGAACCTTACACGCATCGTAAGAGACGAAAAAGAAGCTATCGCCAGCACTTTGGGAATACCTTTTGATGATTTTTTGGACGAATGGGCAGAGTTTTACAAAGAAATGGCTAAAAAAGCCTTAGACGACCACGAAGCCTTAGAGTTTGATACTCGCCTCAAAAAACAAAATCCTAAAAGAAAAATTTTCAATGAAGTAAAAATCTCCCCTGATGGTAGATACATCGCCTACTCCGAAAACCGAAACGGACACTATACGGTGTATGTACGCGATACGCAAAGAAAAATGAAGCGAAAAGCCGTTTTTAGAGGTGGTTTCCGTATGAACGCCCAACGTATCAACGAAAAAGTGCCGTTATTGGCTTGGTCTGATGATAACAAACTGGCTATTTGTTACAAGCACAGAGGCAATACGCGTTTCAGAGTGTTACAAATTCTCGGAAAGAAAAAGAAAACCATCAATCAAGTAGAGTTTGAGTTTTTCAATCAAGTGATGAGTTTTGATATTTCGGCTGATGGCAGTACCTTAGCTATTAGTAGCGACCGTATCGGTTCGGCAGGCGTACAGGCAGGTATGAACGACATCTACCTCTACGACCTCCGCAATCGCTTTATGAAACGCCTCTCCACCGACCTCTACGACGACACCGACCCCGTGTTTGTAGGAACTTCCAACGAAATCCTTGTTTTCTCTTCCAATCGCCCTGCCGACAGCCTAAACACCGCTCCCGGTACATTCCGAACCGTAGGCGATAATTACGATTTGTTTTATTACAACCCCCAAGAATCAGCTAACAAAATAGTACGCCTTACGCAAAGTTTGCAGAAAGAATTACAACCCGCTTTTTTTGACGATAGAACCATTCTGTACCTTAGCGAAGAAAATGGCATCAGCAATTTGTACAGCTTAGACCTAATCACCAAATCAGTACGCCAACTTACCAACTCTCGCCAAAGCATCAAGCGTTATGGAGTTTCGCCTGCTACCAAAGACGTAGCTTTCAGAGCTTGGCACAAAAGGCAAGAACATTTGCTTCTGAAAAAAAATTTTGACTTTGCTAAAAACGCTAAATTCATCGCCACACCACGATTAGAGTATTTATCTAAAAAAGGTTTAGCCGAAAAACCCCAAGAAAATCTTGCTCCCAGAAACAATGAAGAAGAAAAAGAAACTCCAATAGATACACTGCCAACCACTCCCTACAATCCAGAAATAATTGATACAGAAAATTATCAATTTGACCCCGAAGTGGTGAAGGAAGTACAAGAAAAAGTTAAAGAAAACAAGAAAAATAATAACGAACGCACTCTACTTGCTCTCGGAGCAAACCGAAGCCCCAAAAAAGACCCCGAGGTAAGAGGTGCTTACCCCTATGAACCACTTTTTACAACCGAAAGTAGTGTTATAACGCCTTTCATAGACCCACTGCGAGGCTTTGGAATGTTGTTTGAAATGGAATTAAGCGATATGCTCGAAGACCACAAAATGAAAGCAGGCATTCTGGGACTTTTTGACCTAAGAAGTGCCAACTATTACCTTGAATATCAGTTCTTAAAAAATAGAATAGACCTGACAGGACGCTACGACCGCAAAAGTTTCTTTGCCAACAACCCCCAAGTAAGCCTTGCCCATCGCTACGCAAGCAACCGATTTTCGCTGACAGCCTCCTACCCCTTCACCAACTCGATGCGTGTAAGTCTGACAGGCGGTTATATGGATAGGCGTTCGGTCAATCTTATCAATCTTCCCAAGTTTCCCGAATACATCAGCTACCTACACACACGAGCCGAATTTACGTTTGATAACACCATTCCCAAAGGAATGAATATGGTAGAAGGCACTCGTATCAAGGTTTTCTATGAGTTTAATCCTTCTTTCAGCCACGTTAAAGAAAGTTTTGACAAAATATTTTTTGATATTCGCAACTATCAGTCTATCAGCAAAGAAATTGTATTTGCTACGCGTTTGAGTGGTGGTATATTTGGTGGGCGTTCGCCTAAGCGTTTTATGTTGGGCGGTATGGATAATAATTTCACACAACAGGCAGGTTTGGGCAACCCTCCTTTGGAAGTAAGTTTAGAGCGAGAAAATCCTGATATTTTGTTTCACGAATTTGCCACCAATCTGCGAGGTTTCAATTTCAATCAGGTAGCAGGGAAAAACTATTTGCTTTTTAATGCTGAATTAAGAGTGCCAATTGTGAAATATTTGTTTCAAAACTCTATTTCTTCCAATTTCTTCAAAAATCTGCAATTTACAGCTTTTGGCGACATCGGCTCGGCTTGGAATCAGTTTGCCCCTTGGAAACGCCGCAACGACCTCAATACGACTATTATCAATTCACCTCCTTTTACGGCTATTGTCAATAATTTCAAAAGCCCTTGGCTTGCAAGCTATGGCTTAGGTGCAAGAACTTTGTTCTTGGGCTATTACGTAAAAGTAGATTTAGCTTGGAAAGTAGAAGATTTCATCGTATCCGAAAAACCACAATGGGTTGTTTCTATCGGATATGATTTTTAATTTAGACGCAAGACACAAAATTTACTAATTTTCATAAAAAAAACTGACAAAGCCGACAAGTAAAATTAGAAAAATTGCTTGTATTTGCTTGATTTTCAAAAATTCCGAAAATCGTAGAACCCGAACCCGACATCGCCGCATAAATTGCCCCTTGTTCGTAAAGTTCTTGTTTAATTTCTGCTAAAATAGGATATTTTGTAAATAAATGTTCTTCAAAATCGTTTTTGAGCCAATTTTTCCACTCTTGCAAAGGGCTTTTAGTAATGCGTTCGGATAGGTCAAAATCAATAGCTTGGGGTTTTATGCCTGTGTATGCTTCTTTTGTAGCAATGCCAAAATTAGGATAAACAGCCAAAACGTACTTGCCACGAAGTTCGTCAAAAGCTATGCTACGCATTTTATCGCCTTTTTCATAACAAAATTTTGGTGTGTTTTCAATAAAAAAAGAACAATCACTTCCCAACTTGCTTGCATACTCGCAAAGTTTTTGCGTATTGAGTTTCAAATCAAACAATTGATTAAGCATTTTGAGCGTAAAAGCCGCATCAGCCGAGCCACCTCCCAAACCTGCTCCCATTGGAATAGCCTTGTGCAAAAAAATACTTACGGGCGAAATTTGATGCTCTTTTCGTAACATTTCGTAGGCTTTGTAACACAAATTATCTTGCACCTCGCCTGCTACGTGTAAGCCCGAAATGTGCAAAGAAAAGTCTTCGGAAGGCAGTATTTCTAAGGCATCTTGCCAAGTCAAAGGCACAAAACAAGATTGTAAATTGTGATAGCCATCGCTACGCTTTTCGGTGATGTATAAACCTAAATTGATTTTAGCATTTGGAAAAGTAATCATACAGAAAAATTTGCTCCAAAGTAGCATTTTTTACTTTGTAAAACCAAAACTTTCAGGCGTACAGATTGTTTTAAGTTTAGTTTTGTAATTTTCTCATAAATCATATAAAATTTTCAAGATTTTTTTTATATTTGCAAAAAACACAACGCAATTATGGTAGCAGAAGTAGAACGTCAAGCAATTATTGATGAAATTGCAAAATCAGTGAGAGATTTTGCGAATTTAAACATTCGCCCTAAGGTAATGGAATGGGACGAAAGTCAGACCTTTCCCGTAGAAATTTTTAAGAAATTAGGCGAGTTGGGACTTATGGGCGTACTTGTTCCCGAGCAATACGGCGGAGCAGGTTTAGGTTATGCCGAGTACGTTACGGCAATCGTAGAACTTGCCAAAGTGGATCCTTCTATTGGGCTTTCAATGGCGGCTCATAACTCGCTTTGTACCAATCATATCTTGATGTTTGGAAACGAAGAGCAAAAACAAAAATATCTACCTAAGTTAGCCACAGGCGAATGGATAGGTGCTTGGGGACTTACCGAACCTAACACAGGCTCAGACGCCAGCAATATGCGTACCACTGCCGTACAAGACGGAGATTATTACATTATCAATGGCTCAAAAAACTTCATTACACACGGCAAAACAGGCAACGTAGCCGTTGTAATGACACGCACAGGCGAACCTCGCACCTCCAACAATTCTACGGCTTTTATTATAGAAAAAGGTACGCCCGGCTTTTCGGCAGGAAAGAAAGAAAATAAACTCGGTATGCGTGCCTCCGAAACTACTGAATTGGTATTTGACAATGTAAGAGTGCATAAAAGCCAAATACTCGGAGAAGTAGGTGATGGTTTTAAGCAAGCAATGAAAATTTTAGATGGAGGACGAATCTCTATTGCGGCACTTTCTTTGGGCATTGCCATAGGAGCTTACGAAGCGGCTTTGCAATACGCCAAAGAACGTGAGCAGTTTGGGCAGTCTATTGCTAAGTTTCAGGCGATAGGCTTCAAATTAGCTGAAATGGCAACCGAAATTGAAGCCGCTAAACTGCTTACCTACAAAGCCGCCGAACTCAAAGATAAAAATCAGCCCGTAACACAAGCCTCTGCAATGGCAAAAATGTATGCTTCCGAACTTTGCGTGAAAGTTGCAAATGAAGCCGTACAAATTTTTGGCGGATATGGATATACTAAAGATTTCCCCGTAGAAAAGTTTTACAGAGATTCCAAACTTTGTACTATTGGCGAAGGAACAACCGAAATTCAGAAATTGGTTATTTCTCGTAATTTGCTGAAATAGAGTTTGCATAAAAAACCCTGTCAGATTTTGAAAATCTGACAGGGTTGGGATAAGAAAAACTCATACAACAAAATTTAATCCACTCTCAGAATAGGATAACGTAGGTGTGTGGATTCGTAGTAAGGCGAGTTGTAGTAGATATAGTCTAATTGTGCTTTGGCATTTTTGGCAAATTCTGGCTCTTGCTTTTTCTTGGCTTCAAATTTCTGACGTAGCAATATATTTTCCTGCAATAGTTTTTCGGCAATATCTTCAAATACATAATCCGAATAGCCCTCTTTTTGCATCAAGATGCTATCAAAAAAATTCCAATTAAAATAACTATCGGGGGCTTGCGGCTCGAGTACGTGCATAATAAAATTGATGTGTGGTTGGTTGGTCATTACAATCAAATCTCCTTCTTGTATTTTGTATTCTCCCTCTTTTTTTTCTACCACTACCTCAGAGTGTAAGTAATGCCCCTCATAAGGTTTAGCCACCGTCTTGTAATCTCTGATGTAATAATAAGATGCTTTAAAGGTTTCGGGCTTAGTGAACTTAGTAATTTGTACTCCATTCATTTCAAGCAATTTGCCAATGTGAGCATAAGGACGTGGTATAATGTACATTTTGGGCTTGCTGATAGTAAGTTTAGGTTCGTGGGTGTTGTAGAAAGGGATTTTTTTGGTGTAAGGTTTATTGTGATTGTAATAAAGCCGTTTTTGTCCTGTAATTTTACTATCAATATACTCGGCTTCGTAGCCTTTGAAATCAATCATTTCAAATTTGCTGAAATCAATTTTCCAGTCCAGAACCATAGTATTTTGTTTTTGGAAGTATTCAAAGGCTTTTTTGCGATTTTTTTGAATTTTTGTGCCGTCTTTTTCCAAAATTTCTAAAATGGTCATCATCATTTTGTAGGTGGCTTCGGTACGCTTACTGAAAGGTTTGAGCATATGCGTTTCGGCAACCATCGCAAGGGTATGAAATTGCGTTGCGTAGATGTGTGAAAAACGAGGAGAACGAACATTCTGCACCAAACCACTATCGGGAATAACGGATTTGGTTTCTACGTAAGGCGACATCTCCTCGCCTTTCTTTTTCATTCTATTAAGCATCTCGGGTTTAAATTCTTTACGAAAATAATCAGCCATTTCGGGAGCATACAGAGCAGGATTGGCAAAAATGTAAGTCATTGTATATTGATAATCGGCACCATTGGTTACGTGGTTATCAATTTGTACATCAGGTTGCCAAGTATGAAATATCTGTACGAAAGTTTTAGCATTTTCCGAATCCATTTTGATAAAATCTCTATTCAAATCGTAGTTTTTGGCATTCCCCCTAAATCCATACGATTTCGGTCCGTTCTGATTGGCTCGGCTAAATGAATTTCTGTTCAGTACGCCATCTACATTGTAAAACGGAATAACAGCGATAACTGTATTCTTACACATTCTTTTGAATTTTTCGTTTTCGGCAATATCACGCAATAGCATCATTGAGGCATCAACGCCATCAGGCTCGCCCGGGTGAATAGCATTGATAACCAAAAAAATAGTCTTTCCTTTCTTCTTCAAAGAGGCTACTTCAAAATCCCTATCTGCCGAAAACACTACCAGATGCAGGGGTTTGCCAATATCAGTATTGCCATATTTAAACATAGAGATTTCGGGGGTTTGAGCGGCGAGTTTTTCGTAAAAGTTGATGCCTTGCTCGTAAGTAGCTGTTTCCTGCCCGCCAGACTCCTCATAGGGCGTTTTGAGGTTTTGGGCAAAAGCCGTTTGGCATAAAATCAGGAAAATAAGTATTTTTTTCATGGCGAATGTATGTTTCGGAAAAGCAATTATACGATAAAAACCTATTATGCGAGAATTTATTGTGAGAAAACCTTTGTATGCTCAAAAAAAGTGGTTTTGCATTTTTCAGAACAAAAAACACTTTCATTCAAGCACAAAAATTAGCTTTCATTTGCAAGATGACAATGAAACCTTGATTTTCACAAGAAAAACTTGCATTTTTTTTGAGATTTGATTTGTTTTACCTAAAATAGCGTTTGATTTTTCTACATCGGATACAAATTTATGAAATGCACCCTTATTTTAGATAAAAGTGGCTCAATGACCATCAGAGACCAAAAAAATGGACGTTCTCGTTGGGAAGCCTGCAAAGAAGCTATCACAGCCCTTGCCTACAAAGCCGAGCAAAAAGACCCCGAAGGAATGACCTTGTATATGTTTGCAGGCAGGTTCAAACGCTACGAGAAAGTAACCGCCGCCAAAGTAACCGAAATTTATGAGGAGAACGAACCGGGAGGAGGCACAGAACTTGGGGAAGTCTTGGAAGATGTATTTGAATTTATTAACAAACGCAAAGAAAAAGGTAGTACAGAACCCGAATTGGTGCTTGTAGTAACAGATGGCGAGCCTGACAATAGAGAAACTGTAGCCCAAGCTATTGCCCGAATGTCGCATAAAATAAAAGATAGGTCTGAGTTAGCGATTTCGTTTATTCAAGTTGGCACCGACCCCGCCGCTGCCGACTTCCTCAAAACCCTAGATGATGACCTTACCAAAGCTGGTGCGGCTCTTGATATTGTAGATACCGTTACCCTTGAAGAAATGGAAGACTACTCTCTCACACAGATATTTGAAAAGGCATTTGTTGATTAGTTCATACTCAATCAAAAGAAGTTTTCTTGAAAAACACTTTTCTGTTCATTGAGCGTGTTCATTGAGCGGAGCCGAAATGAGCCGAAACGCATAGAAAAGCGTAAGATGAATTGTTTTTGAGCATATATCCATTCAAAAGCTTTCAAGAAATAGCCAAATCTTGAAGGCTGACTTTTTCTCCTAATTTATTACCTCTTTAGCTTTTCCTTATCCTAATTTCGCTGGGATAATAGTTGTTTATTCGGTTGCCTAATACTTTTACCCAACCTAAGGCTAAGCCATTGTATTTTACTATGTTCCAACCCATTGCTGGATTTTCTGCAAAAGAAAAATCCTTTTTGGCAAGATAAAGCAAGGCATTTTCTTTATCCAAATGAACGGCAGGTATTTGGCTGTGCAGATGCTCACTCATCGCCAAATCGTGGGTAGGGATAAAATTTTTTTGCTTGAAAGTGCCTAATTCCAAAGCCGTATGTCTAATGTAAGCTACTTGGGCAATTTGGCTAATATACTCACTATGAGGCGGATAAAGAAGTAGATATTTCTCTTGGTAAGTAAATATCTCTTTTTCCGAAAGATTTTCTAAGCAAGTTTCAAAATTTTTGCTATTATTTTTGGTGGCAGGCGTGAATAATTTTTTTTTCGTTTTTCGGGCTTTTCTTTGCCCTTTTTTGCGTAAGCAAGCAATAAAAAAACCCTCCCCTTTAAGCAGATGAGGGAAAAATCTATACCCATAGTCCGTTTTTTTGATGCCCCAAGTTTCTTCAATAGGAATTTCCACATATTCCAAACCGAAATTTTCTACAAGCCAACGTATATTTTCTTCGTTTTCTTGATTGTTGTAGGTGCAGGTGCTATAAATTAGATAACCACCTTCGGCTAAGGCAGGGAGTATGTTTTGTAAAATATCTTTCTGACGTGCAGCACAAAATTTTACATTTTCCAAAGACCACTCGGCAAGGGCTTGTTTTTCTTTTCTAAACATTCCCTCCCCCGAACACGGAGCATCTACCAATATCACATCAAAAAAGTTTTCTAAGTTACTCCAAACACTTGCTTCCGATTGCGTAATAATGTAGTTGCTATATCCCCAACGGCAAAGGTTTTCTTGCAGAATATCGGCACGATTGCGTATGATTTCGTTGCTGACAAGCAAAGTACTTTCAGGCAATAAAGAGAGCAAATGCGTACTTTTTCCACCGGGAGCGGCACAAAGGTCTAACACTACTGCACTCTCAGGAATTTGTATAAAGCTAAGAATTTGCTCTAAAAACATAGAAGAGGCTTCTTGCACATAGTACGCTCCTGCCCAAAACAAAGGATCTTGCGTGAAAGAAGGGCGTTTTTCCAAGTAAAAACCTAAATCAGACCAAGGTACAGGCTGTTTTCTATAATTTATTTCGATATTTTTTTTAGGATTGAGACGTAGAGAGGTAATAGGTGGCTCTTGCAGTGTTTCGCAAAAGGTGGTTATCTCCTCTTCTGGCAGATATTCGCTAATTTGCAAGAAAAAGTCTTTAGGGAGCATAGGTATTTGGAAATGACATTTGAAAAAGTTGTAGATACGCACTGCAGTGCGTATCTACTGCAGTGCGTATCTACAACAAACATAAAAAACCTGTCAAATTTAATATTTGACAGGTTCAGGACAATTTTGGTGCCAGGAACGGGAATCGAACCCGTACGGCATTTTACTGCCACAGGATTTTAAGTCCTGCGTGTCTACCAGTTCCACCACCCCGGCTGCAACTACTTGCGTAGTTGTTTATCACCTAAAAGGCAATAAAAAAGAGCGGAAAACGAGACTCGAACTCGCGACCCCAACCTTGGCAAGGTTGTGCTCTACCAACTGAGCTACTTCCGCTTGGTGAATTTCTAAATGTGGCTACAAATATAGCACTAAACGACTATCTTTGCAAGATTTTTCTTAATTTTTTTTGATTTTTTATTTTAAAATGCTGAAAATCAATTTTTCACCTACCAAAGTATAAGTTTTCTTTATCTTGACGAGTTTGGTCTTCTAAGGGGTATTCTTTACGTAAAGGGTGATAGTCCATTTCTTCTACGTTGTAGATACGGGTGAGGTTGGGGTGTCCGTCAAAAATAATTCCATAGAAGTCATAAGCCTCGCGTTCCATCCAGTTGGCAGCGGCGAACAAGTGTGTAATAGTAGGTATGTGTAAATTATCTTCGGGTAAAAATACTTTCAAACGCAAACGAACATTATGGATAAGGCTGTGAAGCTGATACATTACGGCAAATTCTGCCCCTTTGTTGTCGGGATAATGAATACCGCAAAGTGTAGTAAGAAACTGAAACTGAAATTGCTTATGGAAATACAAATATTCCAACAAGTTCACTATTACGTCGGGTTTGGTAATAAGAATGGGCAAATCCGAGGCTGTTTGCTTGTCTAAAATCACATTATCTTCAAATTTTTGAAGAATATCCTCCAATACAATTTCACGAGTGAGTACGGCTGCCATAAATTTTTAGACTTAAAGTTATTCAGATAACCGAATTTGAGCTATAAAAGTTTGAAATTTGAAACTAATGTTTGTATTGTGTAAAAGAACCATTGCTTATTCTTGTGTCTTGCGTCTTATGTCTTATTCAGGTTATCAGTATTGTTGCATTTTAGAGAAAAAGAAACTGCTTTCTATCTCGGCGTTTTCGTCGGAGTCGGAGCCGTGAATGGCGTTGGCTTCAATAGATTTGGCAAATAATTTTCGGATAGTGCCTTCTTCGGCTTTGGTGGGGTCGGTTGCCCCAATAAGTTTGCGGAAATCGGCTACGGCATTTTCTTTTTCTAAAATAAGAGCTACAATATGCCCCGAAGACATATAGTTGCAAAGTTCTTCATAAAAAGGTCTTTCTTTATGCACTTCATAAAATTGTGCGGCTCTTGCTTTCGAGAGTTTGGTCATTCGCATTGCCGCTATTCTAAAACCTGCTTTTTCAATCATTGCTAAAATAGCACCGATATTTCCTGCCTGTACTGCATCAGGCTTAATCATAGAAAAAGTTTTGTTGGTCGCCATAGGAAAGTCTAAAAATAAGTTATTTTGTTACAAGTCTTTTTGAATAAATCTGCCTGCAAAATGCTAATTTTACTTTGGTTTTCAAAAAAAATCTTCAAAATTATTGATAGCCAACACAGAGGAGTAATCGGCTCGTAGTTTTTTGTCCAAATCTATCAGCAAACAACTCGCATAACTCAAACGCAAGCGAAAGCTATTAGCCAAAGGCAAACCCAGAACCCAAGCAAAAACCGCTCGCATTATACCCGCGTGTGTGCATACAAGTACGTTGCCTTCGGTATTTTGCAGTTTTTGCAAAAATGTTTCTGTACGTTTAGCAAGCATCTGGTAACTTTCGCCTTTGGGAGGAGCATTGCTTACAAAATCATTCATCCACACTTGCATTTGCGTTGGTTCGAGGCTATTCCAAGGTTTCATTTCCCACTCTCCAAAATTAAGTTCCATCAGGTTTTTGTCAAGCGTAGGATTTTCTGAAAATTTTTGAGCTAAAACCTGACAGCGTTGTAAAGGACTGCTAAATACTTTTGAGAATTGTTTGGGCAGATAACCAGATAATACCTTGTATTGAGTTTCAAAAGCCAAAGGACAGACAGGAACATCACTTTGTCCGTAGCAGATGGTTGTTTCTACGTGTGGCTTTGTGTGCCTAACGAAATAGACCTTCAAGATTTTAGTTTTTTGAGAATTTCCTCGATTTGTTGTTGCAAGGATTGCATATTATTTTGCGGACGCAAAGCCAAGAGGTCTTTATCCAAACTGGTAATGATTTGTTCCAAATTCTCTACTCTTTGGCGTAAATTTTGATTTTCTTCGCTTAATTTTTGCAAAAGTTCCAAGTCTTTGTTGGAAATGGCTCTTTTTTCTAATTCCATTGCTTTTAGGCGAGTGTAATAGTAGCCTACAACAGAGATTAAAGGAATAGAAAGAGCCAAAATTGCAATGATATGCATAGATAATGAGTTTTTAAATTAGGGCTGTGTAGCTACTACTTCTAATATGGTTCTGAAAGCCACGAATTTATCTTTATATCGCTGGCTATGTTCGGCTTGGAGTTTTGGGGCAAAGTTTTGCTGATAACGCTCCAAATCTTCCATTGAAGCCAACATATACTGAAAAGCATAGGTAATTCCTTCGTTTTCGGCAGTTTGTTGTAGGCGTAGCACTTTATTTTCCAAAAAACAGCCTGTTTGCATCACATCAGGAATGTGTTTAGAGAGCATCCAAGCAAGCCATTCTTCGTGGATAGCGGGGTCGATGCTTACTGTTACATTGTAGATAATCATACCTTGTACTCGTCTATGAGTGAGTTTATCTTTTTAATAACTTCAAAAAAAGTTTGTAGTTTTTCTTGCTCTATGTTTTCGTAAATAAGCACATTGAATTTTTTGATAACTCTTCGAGCAATTTCTTTTTTCTGTTTCCCCTTTTCGGTAAGGAAAATATGCACAACTCTTTTATCTGTTTCGCTTTGTTTTCTGAAAATCAGTCCATCTTGCTCCATACTTTTGAGTGTGCGTGTGATACTTCGAGCCTCTAAGCCAAATTGAGGGGCAATTTTAGTAGCAGGCGTTCCATTTTCTGAGTCTATGTTAATCAGGATAAATCCGATAGAAGCTGTGATGCCATATTTACTTGCTTCGGCATTATACATACGCGAGATGGCGTGCCAAGCCAATTTTATGTTGTAATCTACTGAATCTTCGGGTTTTAACTTAGTAGGTGCGAGCATTTTTTGCATAATTTTTCAGAAAAAGAAGGCTTCTGCTACTCATAGCGAAGCCTTCGGATACAAAGATAGGAAAGTTAATTATTTTTTGCCACAGTATTTTTCTAAATATTCCTCACACTCAAAATCTCCGAGTTCGTGAGCTTTGCTCCAGTCTTGGCAAGCCTCTTTTTTCTTTCCTAAGTGAAATTGAGCCAACCCCCTATACGTGTAAGAACTTCCTACATTGGGGTCTAATTCAATAGCTTTGCTCAAATCTTTAAGAGCAGGAGCATATTGTTTGCGACTTAGTTCGATTTCACCTCTCAAAGCATAAGCCTCGGCACTTTTAGGGTTAATTTTTGTGATTATGTGACTTACCTCTTGCAGAGCTTTCTGATGTTGCTCAATGTTAAAGTGATAAATAGCTAATCGTAGGTATGCTGGCTCATATTGGGGGTCTATCTTGATAGCCTTTTCGTACTGTTCTATTGCCTCTTTGCCTTTTCCACTTTTTCTAAAAATATTTCCCAATTCAACATAAGCATCTAACCTTTTGGGGTCTAATTCAATGGCTTTTTGTAAAAAAGGAATAGCCTCATTTTCTTTTCCAAACTGCGACAAAGCGTAAGCCATTTCATAGTTAGCATCTACCGAGTTGGGGTTGAACTCTAAGATTTTTTTGAAATTTTCAATTGCCAAATTATATTGCAACAAGGCTTTCCTTGCCAAACCTCGCTGCATATAGGCTTCTTGATAGTCGGGCTTGATGATAACTGCTAAATCAAATTTTTCGATAGCCTCTTTGTAAGCCTTTTCTTGCATTTTGGTAATCCCTTCTTGGAATACGTCCTCGGCTTTTTGAGAAAATGCAAATACTGATACTACTAAAAGCAAAAGAGATAAAATAAGATGCTTCATAATACTTCAAAGTTTTAAATGAACAATTAGCTACAAATTTAACAATTATCCTGCCAAAAAACAAATTTGTCAGCACACAAACAGATAAAAATTTACGATTTATGACACAAAATCACGCAAATATGACAAAATGGCATATATTTTAGCTTGGCATATTCATTGTTAGTCCTTAGGCAAAACTCTTTTTATTCACCTTAAATTTTACAATTGAAAATGGGAAAAATTATTGGCATTGACTTAGGAACTACCAACTCTTGCGTGGCGGTAATGGAAGGAAGCGAAGTAGTAGTTATCCCTAACAGCGAAGGACGTAGAACTACGCCTTCTATTGTTGCTTTCTTAGATAATGGAGAGCGTAAAGTAGGGGACTCTGCCAAAAGACAGGCAGTTACTAACCCCAAAAAGACAATTATGTCTATCAAACGTTTTATGGGGAAAAAGTATTCAGAAGTAGGGAATGAACTCAAACACGTTTCTTACACCGTAGAACAAGGTCCAAACGACACCCCTCGTGTGCGTATCGGTGACCGCCTCTATACGCCCCAAGAAATTTCGGCTATGATTTTGCAAAAAATGAAATCTACTGCCGAAGATTACCTTGGCACTACCGTAACCGAAGCCGTTATTACTGTACCTGCCTACTTCAACGATGCCGAACGCCAAGCTACCAAAGAAGCTGGCTTGATTGCAGGCTTAGACGTAAAACGTATCATCAACGAACCTACCGCCGCTGCACTGGCTTATGGTTTGGACAAACGTAATAAAGATGTAACAATTGCCGTATTTGATTTGGGTGGGGGTACATTCGATATTTCTATATTAGAGTTAGGCGATGGAGTATTTGAAGTAAAATCTACCAATGGAGATGTACATTTGGGAGGTGATGACTTTGACCAAAAAATCATTGATTGGCTTGCAGAAGAATTTATGAAAGACCACCCTACCATTGATTTGCGTAAGGACCCTATGGCTCTGCAACGCCTCAAAGAAGCCGCCGAGAAAGCGAAAATCGAGCTTTCGTCTTCACCCTCTACCGACATCAATTTGCCCTATATTATGCCTATTGATGGCGTACCTCAGCACCTTGTAAAAACGCTTTCAAGAGCCAAATTCGAGCAATTGGTTGATGATTTGGTACGCAGAACCCTTGAGCCTTGCAAAAAAGCTATTGCTGATGCAGGTATTTCTGTAAATGATATAGATGAAGTGATTTTGGTGGGAGGCTCTACACGTATTCCAAAAATTCAGGAAGAAGTAGAAAAATTCTTTGGTAGAAAACCCTCCAAAAATGTCAATCCCGATGAAGCAGTAGCTGTAGGGGCAGCTATACAAGGAGCAGTCCTCAACAAAGAAGTAACTGATGTCTTGTTACTTGACGTAACACCCCTTTCTTTGGGTATAGAAACACTGGGAGGAGTATTTACCAAACTGATTGAAGCGAATACTACCATTCCTGCTAAAAAATCTGAGGTATTTTCTACTGCCGAAGACAACCAGTCCTCAGTGGTGATACACGTATTGCAAGGCGAAAGACCTTTGGCAAGTCAAAACCGAACTATCGGACGCTTCCACTTAGACGGCATTATGCCTGCCCCACGTGGTGTCCCTAAAATAGAGGTGATTTTTGATATTGATGCTAATGGTATTTTGAATGTAACTGCTAAAGACCAAGCCACAGGCAAAGAACAAAAAATTCGCATTGAAGCCTCCTCGGGACTTTCCAAAGATGAAATCGAGAAAATGAAAGCCGAAGCAAAAGCTAATGAAGAAGCTGATAGAGCCGAGAAAGAAAAAATTGAGAAAATCAATGCTGCCGACACTATGATTTTCCAAACCGAAAAACAACTCAAAGAATATGGAGATAAACTTTCGGCAGGTAATAAAGCGGCCCTAGAAGATGCTCTGACAGCACTGCGTCAGGCTCATAGCAATAAAGATGTTGCCGCTATTGACGTTGCCCTTGCAAAACTCAACGCTGCTTGGCAACAAGCCTCTACCGAGATGTACCAAAACACCAGCGGAACAACTGAGGCAAGTGCTAATAATGGCTCGGCTAATTCTGGAAAAGATGCAGATGTTACAGATGCTGAATTTGAAGAAGTAAAGTAGTTTCTACTACTTTCGCACAATCTCAATAAAAAATCTGAAAGGAAAACCCTTTCAGATTTTTTATTTCAAATCTATTTTGAATTGTTACTGAATAACGATACGTTTTACAGCATTTCCTTTTTCGGTATTTATTTTGAGCAAATACATACCTTTGGGAAGTTTTTGTACATCAAAATTTACTTCTCCGTTTTGAGTAGTTTTTTGAGCCACCACTTGCCCAATGGTGTTGTAAAGTTGCAGTTGAGCCGAAGACACTTGCAAGGCTCTTAAATCTACCGTAAAGCTACTTTGAGCAGGGTTAGGGTAGATACTAATTTCACGAGCCAGAGGTGTATCGTCGAGGGCGGTTGTTCTCTCCAAGATAATACTTCTTGTAGCAGAGGCAGGTGTGAGTGGAGATTTTACTACTGATACACGATAGTTGTAAGTAATGCCTGTTTCTAAACTGCTGTTGCTTGTGAAATTATCATCATAAGCAGTAGAGTTAGGAGGTAAAGTCGCAATGACAGCATACGCAGAAGCTGGTTCTGTATTTTTCTTACGTTCTATAACATAATTAGCTTCGCTGTTGGAGTTATCTGTCCATCTGATTTTTGCTATATCAATTACTTTGGCATTAGAGCCAGAACCTTGTACATCAAGGAAATTTACTCCTGAAGGTGCTTTTAAAGCAGAGTTGATAATAACTTCAGTAAATCCAGAGGTTGTGCCATTGGAGATAGTAAGTCTTACGCGATATGCTCCTGCACGATTGAAAGTTACGTTGCCCGGATTTTGCCCGCTGAAAGTAGCAGGTACAGCTCCTCCGATGCCATCTACATCAAAGTTCCATTGCCAAGAAGTAACCGTATTTGGGGTTTCGTTATCGCCCATTCTACCCACACCAAAGAAATTTACTTGCTCCGTTTCAATGATATTGGTACGAGAAGGATAAATACCCAGATACGCACCTGTAAGCACGGGAGCGGCAACAATGGCGGCATTGGCGGTAAGTGTATTTCTACGTGGAGAATTATCTAATATGGTTTCCATTCTTGTCATTTGGTCTTTTGTAAACATATTCATACACTTATCAGCCGAGTAGTCCATATAATTCTCAATTTGGTCAGGAACACCACTGGACTGGTTGTATTTTACTTCAAATGTTGAAGGGCATCTATCTACGTTTAAAGCTGCAGCACAAGCCTGTGGATTATTTTGAGCCGTAGTATAGGGCGTATCTTGGCAGTAGTCGTTATGGTTAGCATTAGTACAACCTGCTTCGCCATCACCCCATATATGACGCAAGCCGAGCCAATGCCCTAATTCGTGGGTGGTAGTTCTGCCTCTATCGCAATCGGTTTCTACCAAATTTGCAGCCGAAACATACGGACCACCCACCACAGGATTGCCCGCAGCATCATAGTTAGAACCCATTGCACGCCAGTTAATTACTAAGCCATCGGTGTTGGAAGCACCCGAAGCAGGATTACCAGGCAGAGATGGATAAGGAGGAAATTGTGCATAGCCAAATAACCCATTTGTAGAGAAATTTACGCTCCATATATTCAAGTACTTTTCAGGGTCCCAAATGGTAGCAGGTTTGAGTATTGTTTCTGTATTACTGCCGGAGCCAGGCCCGCTCCATCCAGAAATACCAAACTGAGCTAAGCCATTGATACGCCTTACACCGGGTTCGGGAAGTACATTGCCGTTGGGGTCACGGGTGGCGGGTTTAAATGTAATGCCTCCTGTAATTGCTCCTGTTGCATTGTAATTGGCGGTATTAGTACCTGTAAAGACTGCACGTGTTTGGGAAGCATCGACATTGGTACGGTTAAAGTCTTCGTTCAATACTCTAATTTGTGAAATGGCTTGGGCATAAGTCATATTAGGGCTATTGTTGCCAATAGCTTCTCCACTATGAACGATGTGTATAATCACTGCGATTTCATAAGGTCCGCTTCTTTGGGAAGGATTCGCTCGGCGTTCAGCTATTTTTTGAGCCATCCATTGCTCAAACTGCTCTTTTGTGCCAAACTCAAAACCGTACTTTTCTCTAAGCATTTTTTCGTATTGGTCTGTGGCACACTTTTCTTGCCCTATTGCCCAAAACGAGGCAAAAAGAGCTACAACGAGGAGTAACGTTTTTCTCATAATTTTAAAATGTTTTATCAAAAAAAGAAGAAAGTTTTACAAAAATAAGTTTTTTTTGGATAAAAACAATATAAATTAGCCGTTTTTTCAGAATTTTATTTGTTTTTCCTAAATGGTATATTTTATTGAACGAGTGGTATGGAAAATAATTTCTTTCGTGATGTGTATGAAGTCGTAAGGCTCATTCCAAAAGGAAGAGTAAGCACTTATGGGGCTATTGCCGCATACTTAGGCACAAAAAAATCGGCTCGTATGGTAGGCTGGGCAATGAACGCCTCACACAACCTGCCCGATGTACCTGCTCACCGTGTAGTGAACAGAAACGGACTGCTTACAGGCAAACATTTTTTCGCCACACCCACACGTATGCAAGAACTGCTCGAAGCCGAAGGAATCGTAATAGTTGATGATAAAGTGCAAAACTTTGAAAAACATTTTTGGGATCCTACAAAAGAATTGGCTTGCTAAATTCAGCAAAATCTATTTTTTTGTGAGAGAAAAATCTTAAATTGCAGAAAAATAAACAATGGAAGCAACTCAAGAAACCCTTAATCAAATTATACGTCAAAGGCGTTCTGTGTATCCCGAGCAGTTCGATGCCTCTCGTAAAATAGCCGATGAGATAATTTGGCAAATATTAGAAAATGCCAATCACGCACCCACACACAAAAAAACTGAGCCTTGGCGTTTTGTGGTTTTTACAGGCGAAGGTTTGAAAAAATTAGCCGAATTTCAGGCAAATCTTTACAAGCAAAAAAATCAAGGAGAAAGTTTCAGCGAGGCAACTTTCAAGAAATTATCCGAAAATCCCTTGAAAGCCTCTCACGTAATTGCCTTAGGAATGAAACGCCACTCACAAGTGCCTGAAATAGAAGAAATTGAAGCAGTTGCTTGTGCCGTGCAGAACATCTACCTTTCGGCAACAGCCTACGGCATAGGCGGCTACTGGGGGAGCGGTGGTATTACGTATTATCCCGAAGCAAAAGCCTTTTTCGGACTGGGCGAAGAAGACAAGTTACTCGGCTTTTTTTATCTGGGACACATAGCCAAACCCTCACCAGCAAGAGAGCCAAAGCCTATTACCGAAAAAGTAATTTGGGTAAATTCTTAAAAAATGCCAACACTCCGCCGATTAGCTTCTGATACGATTTGGTATGGATTAAGTAATATTGTTAGTCGCTTTGCGAATTATCTGCTTACGCCTATCCATACCAAAATTTTCTTACCTGCCGAGTACGGCATCATTGGTGATTTGTACGTATATGTAGCTTTTCTGAACGTAATTTACACCTTTGGCACAGAAACTTCTTATTTCAGGTACGCCAACGAGCTGGACGAGCAGAAAGTCTATAACCAAAATTTCACTTCACTAATTTTGTATAGCCTTACTTTTTCGGGGCTGATTATTTATTTTGCTACTCCCATCGCACAAACCCTCGGCTACGGAGGTAAAGAAAAATACATTGTTTATCTAGCTTTGTTAATGGCAGTAGATACACTACTTAGCTTGCCTTTTGCAAGACTTCGCTTCCTGAAAAAGCCTCGTCGGTTTGCTTTCGCCAAAGCCTTCAATATTGGTCTATACATTCTTCTGAACCTTTTTTTTCTGTGGCTTTGTAAAGATGTAGCCGAAGGCAAATATTTTAGCTTTCTGCAAGTTTTTATGAACGCTTGGTTTGATACCAAAGACTTAGTAAGCTATGTATTTTTGGCTCAACTGCTTGCCAATGCTCCCTTGCTGTGGCTTTTGCGTAAAGAAATCTGCAACTACCGACCTGTGTGGGACAAAAATTTAGCCAAAAAAGTATTTTTTTACAGCTATCCCTTGGTAATTTTGGGGCTTGCAGGTACGCTCAATGCAACTGCCGATAGGTTTTTTATCAAAAATTACTTACCTACTTCGTTTGGGGATAGTCAGCACGTTTTGGGGGTGTATTTTGCTTGCATCAAATTTTCTGTTTTTATTTTGGTACTTATTCAGGGGTATCGGTATGCGGCAGAGCCTTTCTTTTTTGCGAAAGCCAAAGACAAAAACGCTCCCGAACTGCTCGCCAAAGCAATGGAATATTTTGTGATAGTGGGTGTTTTTTCGGTTTTGGCGGTGAGCCTCAACATAGATTGGCTGAAACTACTTTTGCTTCGCAACCGCATATATGATGAAGGTTTGATAATTGTTCCTACGTTTCTTTTTGCAAATCTTTTTTTGGGCGTATATTACAATCTTACGGCTTGGTTCAAGATTGCCGATAAGACACAATACGGCACATATATTTCGCTGATTGGGGCTGTGGTTACGATTATCGGAAACTTAGGGTGGTTGCCTGTGTTAGGGATTTTAGGTTCGGCGGTGGCGAGCTTGGTTACATACGCTACTATGACTTTTTTGTGTTATTATTGGGGGCAAAAGTTCTACCCTGTGCCGTATCGTTGGCAGGTGATTTTGGGATACATTTTTTTGGGAGCAGGTTTGGTTTGGGCGGGCAGTCAAGTTGAAATGCAAAGTATTTGGCTAAATATTTTTTTGAAAAATACCCTCATTTTGCCTTATTTGTTGCTTGTGCTTTTCGTAGAGCGTAAAGCCGTATTAGAAGTAAAAACAAAATTTTTTCATAATTAAAAAATTACCTATATGGATTTATCGCAAATTGTGCAACAAACAACCGAACATTTACAAAAATATGTGGAAGGGCTGAAAGATTACGATTCAAAAGCATTTTTCTACAAAAAAGACGAAATGACTTGGTCTTTGGGGCAGATGTACGAGCATTTAGCTATTTCTACGGAATTTTTCATTAGGCAGGCAGAGGGTTGTTTGCGAGAAGAGAAAGGCGATTTTGAAGGTACAAAAACTTCTATAGGTGAGCAGATGTTTGCTTTGGGAGGATTTCCACCTATCAAAATTCAGCCGCCCGAGCAGTACAAAGCCGCTGTTGAGGTGGTTGCCAAAAATAAAGACGAGTATGTTCCGATATTTACGGCTCTGATAGAGCGTTTGCACGCAGTACAAAAAGCCATTGAGCAGAACCCCACTACCTACAAACGCAAACACGCCTTGTTTGGTATGCTTACCGCTACCGAATGGATTTGGTGTGTTGAAACACATTTGCGTCATCACTTTCGCCAACAAAATGAGTTGAAAGATGTACTGAATAAAAAAATGTAAATTATACCTAAAAAACAATTTTTGTACTTTTATTTATGTACGTTTCGGCTACGCTCAACGTACATAAATAAAAGTGCATTTTTTTTTAGTTTTTTGGAAACTCTTTTTAGGAGCAGAGAAGATAAAACCTTCAGGACAAAATTAGTCTTGAAGGTTTTTGGGTAATTGCCTAACAAATTGTTTTTATGGGTGATAAGATACCACAGGAATAGCTGTATGAGTAGCTACTTCTTCGGCAACTTGCGTACGGCGATGCCATAGGCGTTCCAAAAGCCCTCTATAAAAATCTGTCCCTACGAAAATCATATCGGCTTTGTTGTGTTCGGCGTAATGAATAATTCCGTGAGCGGGGTCTATGTCGGTATAGATAGCAATTTCATAATTTTTGATATGCTTGTGAAGAGCAAAATCATTAAGGGCTTTTTCTATGTCTTCGTGCTTCATTCTAAAATCAGGGTGATTGACTTTGAGCAGAGTAATTTTTGCTCCTGTGATGCTTTGCCAGTCGTTGAGTTCTTCAACTACTTTTTGAGGTTCATCTTCAAATTCAGAGGCAAAGATAATGTTTTTGATGCTATCTAAATTTACATCGCCTTCTACTATAACTATTGGGTGACGGGTATTACGAATAACTTTATGTGTATTACTTCCCAAGTATTTTTTATCCAATTTGCTATGCCCACGAGAGCCTAAAACTATCAAATCTACGTTGTCGGAGGCAATTTTTTCGGCTATGCTTGTATAAACCGAACCTACATCAACCGATACATTTATTTCTACACCTTCACCCTGCAAAGGAGCTATCATTTCGTTAATTTTTTTGTGAGCAGCAATGTCCATTAAGTTCATCAATAGCTTTTCCTCAGAACTTGGTTGCGTACTGCCATACATACGCGTATCCTGAAACCCCTCTATAATATGGTGTAGCAAGATAACTGCATTTGTTTTTTTGGCTATCTGCACAGCAAAATTGAGGGCTTTGGCAGAACTTTCGGAAAAATCCGTAGGGACAACGATTTTGGGTTTCATACAGATTGTAAAGTTTTAGTTTAGTTCAAAGAAAAGAAAAAAAAATGAGAAGAACAAATAAGCTATTGCAGTTTTTTTCTAGATTTTTATCATAGTTGGAAGACAAAACGAGTTTATCTTTGGATAAACTCGTTTTATGGGTAAAAAAGGCTCTTTGTTTTATTTCGTACCTAAACAAAAGGGGGACAAAAATTTCTTCAAAAAATCTGTTTTTCCTGTGTGTTGGCTCATTTCGGCTCATTTCGGCTCCGCTCAATGAACACGCTCAACGTACAGGAAACACAAAAGCAAATTATTTTGAGTATAAAACTATATTTGGGCTAAGTAAGGCTATTTTTTTCACTTCTTGGGCGATTTGTTCGGGGGCGAAACCTGCTTCACGGTGCAGTTCTAATTGTGTGCCGTGTTCGTAGACTTTATCGTCCATTCCAAGCATTTTCACTTTGGCATTGTAGCCATTATTTGCCATAAACTCTAAAATGGCACTTCCGAAACCTCCCATAATACAACCATCTTCTACGGTAATGATTTTATCAAATTTTTGGAAAACTTCGTGTAATAGCTCTGCATCGAGCGGTTTTACGAAACGCATATCATAATGAGCGGGATTTAAACCTTCTTTTTCAAGCATTTTACAGGCTTCTACGGCATAGTTGCCAATATGCCCAATCGTCAGGATAGCCACTTGCTCGCCATCTTTAATTTTTCTGCCTTTTCCTATTTCTAATCTTTCAAGAGGGGTTCGCCAGTTAGGCATTACACCTTCGCCGCGTGGATAACGAATAGAAAAGGCTCTTTTGCCATTTTCTTCCATATCAAGCATAGCTGTGTACATCAAATTGCGGAGTTCTTGCTCGTTCATAGGAGCAGAAACAATCATATTAGGCAAACAACGCATATAAGCAATATCGTAAGCTCCGTGATGAGTAGGACCATCTGCTCCTGCAAAACCTGCTCTATCCATACAGAAAATTACGGGCAGTTCTTGTATGCAAACATCGTGAATCACTTGGTCGTAGGCACGTTGCATAAAAGTAGAGTAGATATTGCAGAAAGGTATCAGCCCTTGTGTAGCTAAGCCAGCCGAAAACGTTACGGCGTGCTGTTCGCAGATACCCACATCAAAAGCCCTCTCAGGCATTTCTTTCATCATAATATTGAGCGAAGAACCTGAAGGCATAGCAGGCGTGATGCCCATTACTTTGGGGTTCATCTTGGCAAGTTCTACAATCGTATGCCCAAAAACATCTTGATACTTAGGCGGTTGAGGTTTGTCGGATACTTTTTTGAAAATTTCACCTGTAACTTTATCAAAAACGCCCGGAGCGTGCCATTTGGTTTGGTCTTTTTCGGCAAGAGCATAACCTTTTCCCTTTACGGTAACGCAATGCAAGATTTTTGGACCGGGAATATTTTTTAAATCCGAAAGTACGTGGTAGAGGTGGTTGATGTCGTGTCCGTCGATGGGTCCGAAATAACGTAAGCCCAAAGCCTCAAACAGATTGCTGTGTTTCAGCAAGCCTCCTTTGATAGCGTGTTCTAATTTAGAAATGGCTTCGCGTGTAAGTTTGCCAATTTGGGTTTTTCCCAAAATATTCCAGACTTCATCTTTGAGTTTGTTGTAGGTAGAAGAAGTGGTAATATCGGTCAGGTAGTCTTTCAAAGCCCCAACGTTAGGGTCAATGGACATACAATTATCATTGAGAATAATGAGCAGGTTAGTATCTGAAACGCCTGCGTTGTTCATTGCCTCAAAAGCAATCCCACCTGTCAAAGCTCCATCACCAATGACGGCAATATGTTGTCTGTTGGTTTCACCTTTGTATTTGGAGGCTATTGCCATACCGAGTGCCGCCGAGATAGAAGTAGAAGAATGTCCTACGCCAAAAGCATCGTATTTGCTTTCTTTACGTTTGGGAAAACCCGAAATACCTCCGTACAAACGATTGGTGTGGAAGTTTTTTCGTCTTTCTGTCAAGATTTTATGTCCATAGGCTTGATGCCCCACGTCCCATACTAGTTGGTCATCTGGGGTATTGAAAACGTAGTGAAGGGCTACGGTTAATTCTACTACTCCGAGGCTTGCTCCGAAATGCCCCCCATACACCGAAACAACATCAATGATGTATTGGCGTAGCTCTTCGGCTACTTGTGGAAGTTGTTGAGGAGAGAGTTTGCGTAAATCGTGAGGAGTTTCGATGCTGGCAAGGAGTTTTCCCGGTTCGATGAGCATAGCTTAAAAATTATTTAGATGTTATTAAAAAACCAACTTAGGCGAAAAATGTTTTTTGTTTCATTGTATTTTGTTACAAAATTATGGAAATTGCCTGTACAACTTACAAAAAGTTTTGCATTTATTTTCATTTGCCTTTGTACTCGGGTTTTCGTTTCTGCAAGAAGGCTTGTACGCCTTCGGCAAAATCCTCGGTTTTGAAGTTTCGCCCTTGATTTTCGGCTTCGAGGTTCAAGGTGCTTGCCAAGGTATTTACGAAACCTTCACGCAAATTGGATTTGGTATGTTTGATGGCTACCCAAGGACCTTCTGCAAGTTTGTCGCCTACTTCTTTCACTACTTTATCCAAAGTTTCCTCAGTACAAACCTTGTTGAGCAGTCGCAAATGATAAGCATCTTCGGCAGTAAAAATACTTGCCAAAGCCATCAATTCAAAAGCCTTGTAATAACCAATGCGGCGAGGCAGGAAAAACGCCCCACCCCCATCGCTTGAAAGAGCAATATTTGTAAAAATTTCGCTAAAACGAGCCTCTTCCGAAGCAAACAACATATCGCAAGCCAAAGCCAAATTGAAGCCTAAACCCACACAAACACCTCTGATTTTGGCAATCACAGGAATATCTGTATTGTAAATTGATAGAATAAGCGGATTTACACATTCTTTTAGATACTTCTCAACACCCGACATCAGTTCGGCTCCGCCTGCTACCAAATCGGCTCCGCTACAAAAATCTTTGCCTGCTCCCGTAAGGACTATTACACGTGTGCCATCGGTTTCGCTGGCTTTTATGGCTTCGTGTATGGCTATCACCATTTGCTTGGTAAGAGCATTTTTGCGTTGGGGATTATTGAGGGTAATGGTTTTTACGTGGTTTTCGGTGCTTACAAGCACTGAATTCTGTTCTGTCATTTCTGCTAAGGTTTGAATTGCTGATAAATTTCTGTAATTTCTTTGGCTAAGGTTCTATCTTTTTCGGTTACGACATTGCCCGCATCGTGAGTGGTAAGTGAAATTTCTACCTGATTATAGACATTTGCCCACCAAGGATGATGATTGTGTTTTTCGGCAAGCAAGGCAACTTGTGTCATAAAACCAAAGGCTTGCACAAAGTCTTTGAACACAAACTTTGCTTTCAGCTGATTATCAATTTCTTGCCACATATAAGATAGTATTTAGCGTTTAGGAAAATGTATTTTGTGTAGGTTCATTGAGCGAAGCCGAAATGAACCTGCACATCAAGCGGGGAGTTTTAGGGTTACAGTAGTTCCTTTGCCTAAGGCACTTTTGATACTCACTTTTCCGCCGAGCATCTCGGTAAATTTGGCAACAATATTTAGCCCTAAACCTGTTCCTTTGATGTTGATGGCATTTTCGGCTCTGAAAAAACGCTCAAACAGATGTTCTTGGTCTTTTTCCGAAATGCCAATGCCTTCATCGATTACATCTATATGGAGTTCATCATCTTCAATTTTACTTTTTATCTGAATAAGAGAGTTTTCGGGGGAAAATTTGATGGCATTGGAAAGCAAGTTAATAAGGATTTTTTTCAGAATAGAACAATCTGTCAGGATTTTTTCACTTCCCTGATGGTTAAACTCTATTTTTTGTCCTTCCTTAGCGATGCTTTGCATTTCTTGCACAACTTCTTGCAAATAATCGTGAAGATTGATTTCGGCAAGTGTAGCTTTAATTTTTCCTTCTTCTAATTTACCAACCGAAAGAAACTCCTCCAAAATATCGTTGAGATGATTGACAGCATCGGTAATTCTCTTGACGTGTTTTTCGCGTTTTTCTTGGTCTTCGGTTTTGGTGTATTTGGCAATAAGTTGCACCGAAGAAAGCACGGTACTTAGGGGCGTTCGGAACTCGTGAGAAGCCATCGAGACAAAACGCGATTTGAGTTCGCCAAGCTCGCGTTCTTTGGAGAGAGCCTTTTCTAATTCTTTTTTGGAGTTTTCTAGGTGTTGGAGGGTTTCTAAAAGGGCTTTTGTTCTATTTTTGATTTGTTCTTCTAAGTTTTCGTTCAAGGCTTTGATTTCGGCAGAATATTGTTCAATGGCATTTTTTTGCTCGATGAGTTCTTTTTCGTTTTGTTTTTGGGCAGTTACATCATACACAAAGCCCATAATGTAGAGATTTTCTTGGGTTCGGAAATAGCCTAAACTAACTTCTACATTGAACTTTGAGCCATCTTTGCGTAAGCCGTAGAGGTCGAGGCACTCGCCCATAGTACGCAGGCGTGGGTTGTTGTTGTAGTCTTGGCGATGTTTGATGTGTTTTTCACGAATTTCACGAGGGATAAGTTCTTCAATCATTTTGCCTGTAAGTTCGTGAGGTTCGTAGCCAAAGAGCCTTTCGGCAAAAGGATTGGCAAGTAATATTTCACCTTGTCCGTTGGTGAGAACAATACCAATAGAGGCGGCTTCAAATACCGAAGCGAAAATATCTTTTTCCGAAGAGGGGCTGGCTTTTTCAATATACTTTCCCATTTTTTATTTCATTGATTTTAAGGCTTTTGTAGCCTCTTGGTCATCAGGATAATACACTAAAAAATATTCTAAATCTTTGCGTGCTTGTTGGGTATTTTGTTTTGCCCAATGACTCATTCCACTATAAAAATACACTTCTACGGCATCGGGATTGATTTTGAGGGTTTCGTTACATTCTTTCAGCACCTCGTCGAATCGTTCGTCGGCGTAGAGATAACCTATTTTTTCTAAACGAAAATCTACCTCTTTTGGTTTGAGGCGAATGGCTTTATTGATATTTTCTAAGGCTTCGTCAATAGAGTCGTTTTCAAACAAGATGTGGGCTTTTTCGGCGTAATATTGGGCGGCTTGTGGGTTTTGGCTAATGGCTTTGTCTAAGTAATAGAGGGCTTGTCCGAAGTTTTCGGCTTCGGCGGCGGCTAAGCCACGCATCAGATACAGATAACCTAAATCTCTTTGGCGGGGCAGTTTTTCGGCATGTTCAAAAAGGCGGTTGGCTTCCTGAAAATTGCCTTGCATCGCCTCAACGATACCTTTGATAGTATAACTCCGAGAATTGAGCGAATCAAGGGCTAAGGCTTTGTTGATGTCTTTGAGGGCTTGTTGTTTTTGGTCTTCTTGCAAAATATCAAGGCAACGCTCTTGGTAAGCAAGCACGAGCAAGCTATCGAGTTCGGCTTTCTGAAATTGCTTGTGAAGCAAAGGGCTTGCATCAGCAACTATATCGGCTTTTTCGTCTTTATCGTTTTTTTGCAAAAAAAGTTCGGGCATTATGGAGAGAGCAGTGGCATAATAACGTTTGGCTTCTTCTTTTTTACCAACATAATGAGCAAAAATAGCTTTGTCGTAATAAAATTCGGCAGGCATATCTTTGCCTATTTGTTCGGCAATTTCTGCCAAATCCCAAGCCGAAGGATATTGTTTGCTCTTGAAATAACAAAGTGCCTGCACGTAATACAAGTTCGGATTGCTATGTTTTTCTATGCTTTGGGCAATGCTGACAGCCTTTTTGTAGTTTTTGAGTTTGTAATAAGCCATTGCCCAATAGTAAAAATCATCTTCATCAAAGGCGTATTTGTTTTTTTTCAGGATAGCCTCGAAAATTTTAATAGTTTCGGTAAACTTTTCTTTATCGTAGGCGATATAGGCAAGTAGTTTTTGAGCCTCAATGTTTTCGGGATTGTATTGTAGGGCTTTTTTGGCAAATTCTTCGGCTTTTTCTAAGTCTTTATCAAGCCAAAAAGCATAGCTTTTGAGTTGCAAGATTTGTGAGTTTTTAGGTTCTTTTTGGAGGGCTTTATCCAGAAAATCCTGTGCTTTTTTTGGAAAACCTGCTTGTGCATACACAAATCCCATATCGGCAAGGGCTTGCGTGTGGGTACTATCCATTTGAAGCACTTTTTGCACATCGGCTACGGCTTGCTGAAATAGCGAAAGTCCCGAGTAGGCTCTTGCCCTGCCCAAATAAGCGGCAGTATCGGTGGCGTAATGAAGCAACAACTTGCTGAAACTCTTTTGCGAAGCAAGATATTTTTCTTCTTCCAACTCAAAAAAAGCCTTTGCGTAGAGGGCATCTCGCCAAAGTGAATCAATTTGCAAACATTTTTGCAGATACTCGTAGCCTTCGGCAAAATTATTTTTTTCAAAAGATTTTATCGCCTTTTCATAATTTTTTTCCAAATCTTTTTGTTGTATTTGTGCAACTACAACTAAATTTGAGCAAAAAATCAGACACAGCGTACAAAGTATTGCTTGCATAATTATTTTTTCGGTAAAAATAACAAAAAAATCATTTCAGAAAAAGCCTAATTTGGTATGAGAAAAGAAAAAATCACTTTAGATATTACGCTTGATGAGCAAAACGTTTGCGAGCAAATTCAGTGGGACGCCACCCAAAAACCCGAACCAGGTACCGAAGAAGCCAAAGCCATTGCCTTAGCCATTTGGGACGGCTGGGGAAAAGGGACACTCAAAATTGACCTTTGGACAAAACAAATGGAGGTTTTTGAAATGAAACGTTTTTTCATCGAAACTATCTCGGGAATGGCTGATACTATCCGAATTGCCACTGGCGACGAAGTGATGGCTATGGATATGGAAAACATCTGCAAACGTATGCAAAACCGCCTCGAAGAAGAAGTAAAACAAGTGAAATAAACGATGAATGATAAATGATGAATGATGAGTTTAATTCATAATTCATCACTCATCGCTCATAATTCATAACTCATAACTCAAATTTCAACTCTAAACTTAAAATGAAAGGACCGATTTCGCAATTTATTGACCACCATTACAGACATTTCAACGCCGCCGCTCTCAAAGATGCCGCCAATGGCTACATCACTCACCTTGCCGAAGGTGGCAAAATGATGATTACCCTTGCAGGAGCTATGAGTACAGCCGAGTTGGGCGTTTCGCTTGCCGAGATGATTCGCCAAGACAAAGTGCATATCATCTCTTGCACAGGAGCAAACCTCGAAGAAGATTTAATGAACTTAGTGGCTCATTCGCATTACAAACGTATTCCCAATTATCGCAATCTCACGCCCGAGCAAGAATGGGAACTTTTAGAAAACGGCTTAAATCGTGTAACTGACACCTGTATTCCCGAAGAAGAAGCCTTCCGAAGATTACAAAAACATATTTACCAACTCTGGAAAAAAGCCGATACCGAAGGCGAACGTTACTTCCCTCACGAATTTATGTACCAAATGATAAAAAGTGGCGTGTTGGAACAATATTACGAAATTGACCCCAAAGATAGCTGGATGGTTGCCGCTGCCGAAAAAAACTTACCTATCGTAGTAGGTGGTTGGGAGGATAGCACTATGGGCAATATTTTTGCAAGTTACGTAATAAAAAATGATGTAAAAGCCTCTACAATGAAAAGTGGTATTGAGTATATGGTTTGGCTTTCGGATTGGTACAGGAAAAACAGCAGTGGCAAAGGGGTGGGCTTCTTCCAAATAGGTGGAGGTATTGCAGGCGACTTCCCGATTTGCGTTGTACCAATGATGTACCAAGACTTAGAATGGCACGATGTACCATTTTGGAGTTATTTCTGCCAAATTAGCGACTCTACCACGTCGTATGGTTCGTATTCGGGGGCAATACCCAGTGAAAAAATTACTTGGGGTAAATTAGATATCAAAACCCCTAAATACGTCATAGAAAGCGATGCTACTATTGTTGCTCCGCTAATATTTGCTTACGTAATGGGCTGGTAAGCCATTAGGGGCGTGTGTTCATACGCCCCCCGCTTCAGACCAAAATCTGTGTTTTTTGTGTAAAAATCCCTAATTTTTGGTAGCTTTGCTGTTTATTTTCTACCAAAATGCACCAAAACTATTACTTCTTGAAACCTCTTGCCAAAGCCTTGTACGAAAAAATGCGAGGAATGGAACTTGCAACTTGTTTTACACAAAACAAAGATGAAATTATTTTTGGCTTTTGCAAGGAGCAAGAAGATTGCTACATCAGGGCTACCCTTCAAGCCGATTTCGCCTGTTTTCATCTACTCAATGATTTCCAAAGAGCAAAAAAAAATACCTTAGAACTTTTCGAGCAAGCCATCGGTAAAAAAATTCTTGCCATTGAGGTTCTGGAAAATGACCGCTCCTTAGCCCTCAAATTGGAAGAACGACTTACTCTGCTTTTCAAAATGTATGGCAATAGAGCTAATATCCTACTTTTTGAAGAAGAAGATGTTATTGATATTTTTCACAAAAAACTTCAAAATGATTGGGACTTAAAACTTTCGCTTTTGCCAAAAAAAATCCCTCAAACTTGGGAACACTTTCGCCAAGAAGGCTTGAAAAAAACTTTTCCTACCTTCGATAAACTGATGCTCACGCAAATAGACACGCAAGCCTCGCCCGAAATTCAGTGGCAACAGATACAAAATTTGTTGCAAAAAATACAGGAAAACAAATACTATGTAGGCTTTTGGCAACACACACCCACCCTTAGCCTTATTGATATTTTAGAAAATGCTGAAGAATTTAGCAATCCTATCGATGCCCTAAATGCGTACTATTATGCTTTTGCTAAAATTACACACTTTGAGAAAGAAAAGCAAAGTGCCATTAGTCAGTTGAAAAAAATTTTGCAAAAAACGCAACATTATATTCAAAAAACTTCTGAAAAAATTGCAGAACTTGATGAGAGCAAAAATCTTGAAAAAATAGGGCATATCCTGATGGCAAATCTACACCAGGTACCCGAAAAAGCCGAAAAAGTTGTTTTATACGATTTCTACACCGACAAAGAAATCACTATCAAACTCAAAAAAGAACTCAGCCCCCAAAAAAATGCTGAATGGTACTATAAAAAAGCTAAAAACCAGCAGATAGAACGGCAAAAATTAGAAGAAAACCTACAAGCTCGTCGTTTGTACCTTGATGTACTTCAAAATCATTTAGAAAATTTAGAGCAAATAGAAACACTTAAAGAACTACGTAACTACTTAAAAAACAACAAGTTAGATTTTCAAGAAGAAAAAACAGCCGATTTGATGCCTTTCAAAAAATTTATGATAGAAGGCTTTACGATATTGGTTGGCAAAAACGCCCAAAATAACGATTTACTCACCCAAAAATATGCCTACAAAGAGGATTTGTGGTTGCACGCCAAAGATGTAACAGGCTCACACGTAATTATCAAATACCAGTCGGGCAAAGTTTTTCCTAAAAACGTTATTGAAAAAGCCGCCCAAATTGCCGCTTATTTCTCCAAAAGACGCAACGAAACGCTCTGCCCCGTGATTGTTACTCCCAAAAAATTTGTTCGCAAAACCAAAGATTTGGATAGCGGACAAGTAATTGTAGAGAAAGAAAATGTAATAATGGTAGAACCTTGCTTGCCCGATAATTTCTAACCACTATTTCTAAACAGCTAATTTTGCCTCTAATTTTTCTATTTTTTTCTTCAAGGCTTTTACTTCATCTTCTAAAAGAATTTCCTTAGTCTTTTGTTCGGTGATGTCTGAGCCAATAAAGAAAATGGTTTCTATCTCGCCTTTTTTATCTCTTACACTGGCTATAACGAATTTTACGTAGCGATAGCCAAAATTAGCGGCTCGTAGCAATACTGCACCCTCTGCTATTTCTCTGCTTTCTAATTCGGCTAAAAGCCCTCTGTAATCTACACGCCCCAAAATGATTTCGTCAATATGATGCCCGATATAATCCTCTTTATGGATTTCTAAATCTCTGACAGCATAGGCGTTGATGTCTTTTATTTTGAATTGCTGATTGGTTTCAAAAACGAGGAAGGAATGTTCAAGAGCGGCATTTTTGAAGCCTATTGTTTTTTGAGCTTCCAAGTCTTTGTTTTCTTTAAGCATTTTATCTGTAACATCGGTACAAATAGACGTAACTTTGATAAGTGAGCCTTGTGCGTCCATTACTGGGAAGAAAGAAGCCCTCAACCAAAACTCGGAGCCATTCTTTCGGATTCGTCTTATGTTTTTTTCTACATACATACCTTGTGCAAGCTGTGCCCACAACAAGTTGAACTCGGCAGGGTCGGAGTCTTTGGGGGCGTAAAAACTGCGGTGCTGCCCGATTACATCTTTCATCTGGTATCCAGAAACCTCTAAAAAACGCTCATTTACTCTTGTAAAATAGCCTTGCCTGTCCAATTCTACTACAATAGCGGCTTTATCTATCGCTGCGACCAAAGCCGCCATATCAGCATTTTTTCTTTCTAATTCTTCGCGAGCCTCTATCAAACGACTCATACTTTGCTTCATTTCCATCTCTTGAGCCGCCATTTGCTCAGTAATGCTCTGCGACTCGGCAAGCAAGAGGCGTGTTTTTTCATTAGATTTAATAGACGAAATAGTAGAGGCTATATCTTCTGCAATGGTTTCTAGAAAGGCTTTTTGGCTGTCAGAAAATACCTTTAAAGATGCTACTTCTATTACTCCGTAGGTATCTCTACCAACCTTAATGGGTACAATTAGAATAGAACGTGGATTTTCTTCGCCCAAACCCGATGCGATATGAATGTAGTCTTTGGGTACTTTGAGCAAGAAAATAGACTCTCCCTCTTGCCAGCATTGCCCTACCAAACCCTGACCAAGATAAATTTTTTGTTGAATATACTTTTTCTTGTCGTAAGCATAAGCCGATTTTAGCTCTAAATGAGGCACTTCGTTATCAGAAGTTTCGGCAATATACACACCACCATAATTGCCTCTAAGATATTTGACAATATTTTTGGTAATAGCATCATAAAGCCTTTGAGGGTTTTCTATATCACGCAAAATTTCTGCAAATAGAGCCAGTCCTTCGTTTTGCCAGTTTCGGATTTCATCTTGTTCGGCTACTGAAAGCAATCCCGACTGCATCTTGGCAAGGGTTGTTCCTAACTCTCCTTCATTATTGAATACAGGTACTTGTAAATCAAAACGCCCTTCTCCAATACTTGAAGCCAACTGAGTAAGTTGGTTAAGCTCTTGGCTGATACGTTCAATTTGTTTTATACTTACCGAAAACTCATCTTTTTGGCTGTTTGCAAATATTTTAGGGAGGTTTCCATTAGCTATTTCTTGCAGATAATCATTGACCGCTCTTATTCTTTGCATCAGAGCCAAGCCAATGTTTCGGCTAAGGACATAAACTAAGGCAAGGCCCAATAAGGCGAAAGCAATTCCCAAAGCCTGCAAAATCTGCCATTGTAGCGTAAGATTTGACTTTTCTAATCTGATTTGCTCCTTTCTATTTCTGATGAGGCGGTCAATGTCGTTGTATATCTTGGAACTTAACTCTATTATTTGTTTTTGATAAAGTTGTTTGGTGTTGTCTGATAGGACTACAAATTTATCCGCATCTATTTTTTTTCCATCATCAGCCTCTCTGGAACTTCTATCCTTATTTTGTACCGTTTCCATACCCTCTATGGTAGCTTCCAAGTCGGTATTAGGGAAAGCTGTGCTGGGGTTAAATACGGCTTCTAATTGGTCTTCTGCGATATTTATTTTGCTTAGTGCTTGTGTATCTATGCTTATTTGTATATTACCAAACCCTTCCGTACCTGCCTCTTGCGACTCTAAAACATTTGATATGCTACGTTGATAACGGCGGAGTTTTTCCATCTCGGTTAGCAGGGTAGCATACTCGGTTCTGTCCTCAATGAGCAACCATTTTTTTTCGTAAATATTGAGGGAGTCGGTAGTGGCTTTGATAAAATTTTTCCAAATATTTTCTCTATCGGCAGCAAACAAAGGGGTTTTGTAAATAAGTTGATTTTGCAAAGCAGAGTTGGTTTGAATCAGATGCCCTTTGAGTGCCTCTAATTGTTGTTGGCTTGGATAGGCAATCTGTAATAAATACCGCTCCCGTTCCGAAAGTTGGCTAATACGCCACACAAACCCCGCCACCACCACAATAAGCACCAAACAAATACTTGCCAAGCCCCAGAATATACGTCTGCGAATTGCGAAAGAAGAATGTGTAAAAAAAGCAAATAAACCTCTACGAGCCATCGAGATACAAGTGATACAAAATGTAAGAACCTAAACGATAATTAAATTTGGTAATTCTCTCAAAAATAGGAAAATTTGTCAAAAAAATATTTTTTTGATAAAAAATCTATGAAGAAAATTGGAATATTAGGTGGCGGTCAGTTAGGGCAAATGTTCTCACAAAACGCCTATTCTTACCCTTTTGAGGTGTATCATTTAGACCCCGACTTACAAGCCCCTTGCTCTAAAATCAGTCCCCGATTTACCAAAGGCTCTTTGCAATCTTACGAAGATGTTTTCAATTTCGGGAAAAATAAAGACATCATCAGCATAGAAATAGAAAATGTAAATACACTCGCCCTGAAAGATTTAGCCCAAACAGGTGTGCAGGTGTTCCCCGAGCCTCATATCATTGAGCTAATTGCTAATAAGTGCCTGCAAAAAGAATTTTTCAGACAACACTATATCCCTACAGCTGATTTTGTTACACTATCGCCTAACGAAAACCTCCAAATATATCAAAACTTTTTGCCTGCGGTGCAAAAATTAGCCGTAGGCGGCTATGATGGCAAAGGTGTAAAAGTTTTAGAAAAACCGCAAGACTTAGAAACAGCTTTCAAAGAGGCAAGTCTTTTAGAAAAAAAAGTCGCCATAGAAAAGGAAATATCGGTGATAGTCGCCCGAAACCAAACAGGTATAGCTGTTTACGAACCCGTAGAAATGGTTTTTGATGACAAGCTAAATCTTGTGGATTACCTGCTGGCTCCTGCTCGTATTTCGGAGGCACAAGCCCAAGAAGCCCAAAATTTGGCTATACAAATCATTAGCAAATTGAATATGACAGGTATTTTAGCAGTTGAAATATTTTTGGATAAAAATGGCAAATTGCTTGTAAATGAAATTGCCCCACGCCCACACAATAGCGGACACCACACCATAGAAGCGGCTTTTTGCTCTCAGTACGACCAACACCTGCGAGCTATTACCCAAATGCCCTTAGGCGAAACTCGACTGCATTCCAAAGCAGGAATGCTCAACATCATAGGTGCAGCGGGTTACGAGGGAAAAGCCTTTTATCAAGGTCTGGAAAAAGTCCTTTCGCTATCAAGGGTTTATTTGCATCTTTACAACAAAACTTTTACCAAAACAGGCAGAAAAATGGGACATTTCACCATTCTAGGAGATACTTTTGAGGAAATTGAGGAAAAGATAAAATTCCTGAAAAACAACTTTATTGTAAAAGCCTAAGGTTTAACTAATTTTTTATCTTCCTCTTTTTTTGATACAACGCTGTATAGATTCTTGATAAATATTTATGTCGTTACTATTGAGAGACCAATTGATAGCCTGTTGGTAATGGCTAATAGCTTTCTCAAAATCGCCTTGCATTTCGTACAAAATACCGTACTCGTTATAGAGTTGGGATTTGCTTACCCCTTCAACAAGCATAGCTTTATCCAAAAACTCTTTGAGTTTATCTAATTTGCCCATCGTAGAAAGGCAAATTGCATAATTGAGGTAGATAGGAATATACTCAGGTGAGTATTCCAAGGCTTTCTGATAATATTCTTCGGCTTTGTTGAGGTCTTTGTATTTGGTTTCAAAAAGCCAGCCTAAATGATTGTAAGCCCTGCCGTAACGAGGGTTTTTCTGTATGATACTCATCAATTTATTGTAAGCATCTCCGATTAAATTATCTTTGATGAGGTTATCCGCTTCAAAAAACAAGTTGTCAAGCTCAACATCGTCGTTGTTATTGAAGTTTTTTTCCATAAACTAAGACTTAGGTACATTGAAAATTTGAAAAATACGGTGTCGGGGTAAAAATTTTCAAGAAAATTTACCCCTGATGAAAAACTCGGTAATTATAGGAAAGTTTCTTTAATGTTGCAAGTAGAACGCAAACCAATGCTATCATAATTTAATTCAAGCCACTCGTCTGCATATTTTCTACCCAAACGGAATAGGTGATCGATAAACTCCCACGTGGCATTCAGCTTGCTGGAGACGTTGTAGCTGGCTATATCTCTTTCAGGATTGATTTGGTGGATATAAATTCTTCTAAACTTCCCATCAGGGTTGACGCCCAAATCTAAGAGCCTATCTATAAAAGCTACTTTACGCATTTCAAGCATTAGAGGTGTGTTGAAAGTAATTTCATTTACTCTGTCTTTAATGGCAGCTGTTTCGGTAGGGCTTTCTTCTATATTGATAGGATTGATTTGAACAATCATTATATCGTTTGAGTTTGTACCATCTATGAGTGGAAATATAGGCGGATTGCCCATATACCCTCCGTCCCAGTAGTCTTCGCCGTCTATGGTTACGGTTTTAAACAAAAAAGGCAAACAACCCGAAGCCAGCACGGCATCAACAGAAATATGTGTCATATCAAAAACTTTGGCTCTACCTGTTCTTACGTTGGTGGCACACACAAAAAGTTTAGTTTGGGTACAAGATTTGAGCCTCTCAAAATCAACTACTTCTAAAAGTACATCTCGCAAAGGGTTGTAGTCCATAGGATTGAACTGAAAGGGAGAAGCAATCATAGAAAGTAGCTCAAAGTACAAGAAACCCGGCGAGTAGTCCATATTGCCTTTGCTGTTCATTTTATCGAGCCAAGTGGGTTGTAAGAGAGAAAAACGAGACGACTCGGATATTCTAGACCAGAAAATACGCAACAATTCACGAGCCTTTTCTTTACCGCCAAGCATTAAGCCATAAGCCAACACTGTAGCGTTCATTGCCCCTGCACTTGTGCCGCAAAAGCCATCTAATACAAGATTCTCCTCCTCAAGAAACCTATCTAATACGCCCCAAGTGAACGCTCCGTGTGAGCCTCCCCCCTGCAAAGCTACCGAAAGGTGCTTTTCTTGGGTACGATTTTTTGAAATGGAGTTTGTTTTTTTTGCCATAGCTTAAATCTTTTTTTCAAAGAAAGTGATTTTTTAATAAAAGCCAAAAATAGTTTTACTATTTTTGCTAAAAAAACTACTATTTTTACTGATTTTTCACCATTAAATAATGGAATATAAGTTGCTTATTTTCAGACAATAAAAGCATTAACATTTTGCTTGTAAAACATCAAAAAATAGTAAGTGCCAAACAAAAAAATATACCAAAAGTAGGTATTTGCCAAACAGATATATTTCATTTATTTTGCAATTAGAACCCTGAAAATGCGTATAAGGCAAATGAGTAGTCAGAATAAAAAAATTTTCATTGTAAAAACTTGATAATCAAATATGGAATGATAATTGTGAATAATTTTTTACAATTTAACCATAGAAAAATAGTTACCTTTTTTCAGAGAACTGTATTCATCTAAGTAAAACAAACCTACTTTTGCCACGTTCATAATATCCATTAAAACTATTCTTGACATCAAGTGAAACTTTATAATATGGACAAAAGTAAAGCAATTATCTATGAAAAAAATTACATTTGCTTGGGTATTATTCCTCATTTCTATTATATCCAAGTCTCAGAGTATTACCGTCGGAACGGTTTCTTCAAGTAGTGTTTGTGCGGGCGATAACATTTCAGTCAGCTACACTCGCACAGGTACGTTCAATCCGGGCAACATATTTACCGCTCAACTTTCTGATGCAGCAGGTAGTTTTACAGCACCCGTCAATATTGGTACAATCATCAGTACTAATAGCGGTACGATAGCGGCTACTATTCCTTTGAGTACGCCCTTAGGGACAAATTATCGTATCAGAATAGTGAGTTCTGACCCTGCTGTCATTAGCAGTAATGTAAGTGTAGCCATTACCGTAACTACTGCAACAGGTAATCCTGCAGTATTTGGTAATAGCGAATGGATTGCTTATGTTTTCGACGGCAACATTTTTAATGCTACTGCTACCTACAAGGGTTTCTACACACATACCAGCCTAAGTTTCAACAGTACCTCTCGCTGGGCTGATTTGGGTTCGCCTTCTTCGGCAAATAATACAGGAGGAAATCCCTACACGGGTTGTGCCGTTGGAGTAGATAATTTTTCAGTAAGCTACAAGCGAACCAACTTTACTTGCGGTTGGTACAGAATAGATATTTTCCATAGGGATTACTACGAAATAGTAATTGATGGCGTAGTAGTTGCCAGCAACACAGCTGCGGCAGGCGGCTCAACACGTAACTTGCGTTGGCGTGGTATGCTGGGACCTGCTTCTCAAGTGGAAATCAGGTGGTACGATGATACAAATCCGAATGAGAACGCTCGCCTGCAAGCTACTTTTACTACCCTCACAGGTGAGGAGATTATTGCAAGCGTTACACCTTCGGCTATTTGTGCAAATAGTTCAGCAGTTGTTAATCTTATCAACAACGCAACCAATCAAGCCGTAGATTTCAGAAACTTTCCTGCTAATTATACTTTCTCTTGGGTAGGACCTTCGGGTTTTACGGCAGGTAATGTTTTCAGCATTACCACGCCTCTGGGCAATGCAGGCATTTACACCTACACAGCCGTACATAATCCAACAGGTTGTACCATTTCGGGGAGTGTAAATATTCCCTTAGCACCTCCGCCAAGTGTGAGTATTTCGCCTGCGGGACCTCTCACGTCTTGCCCAGCCGAGCCTAATACCCTCACAGCTTCGGGAGCAGTTACTTACACGTGGTCGCCTGCAACAGGACTAAATACCACCACAGGAGCTACCGTTATTGCCTCGCCTACGGTAACTACAACCTACACCGTAACAGGAAGCGATGGTTGTAACACTTCTACGGCTTCTATTACTATCAATGTGCTGCCTAACCCTACCGACCCTGGCACGTTCGGCAATGGCGAATGGTTTGTGGCTTGTTATCAGGGAAATAATTTTGAAAGATACTTTGGCTACTATACCGAAACAAATTTGAGTTTCAATACTACTACTCGTTGGGCTCAAAATCTTTCGCCTTCGAGTGCCAATGGAGCAAGTGGAACGCCTTATACCAGTTCTTTGGCTTGTGCCGTTCCAAATGACAATCACTCTTATATTTATCGTAGAACAAACTTCACTTGTGGTTACTATCGTATCGTGATGCGTCAGAATGATGACAATGCTACCATACTCGTAAACAATACACAAGTTTGGCAACGTAATACCGCCAGCAATACCGTTGTTACAGCTTGGGAAGGTTTCTTGGGAGCGACCTCTACGGTAGAAATTAGAGCCCGCGAATTTGGTGGAAATTCCCGCCTTATTGTTGATGTCGTTGATATAACTGCCTCACAAGCCCCGATTACCTCGCCTTTGGCAGTAACTATCTGTCAAGGTAGTAGCACAACTATTACCACCAACGGACAGCCCACTTTTGCCCTTTACAATACCGATGGCACTTTTAACTCTCACGGAGGGGCTTCAAACATTACCTGGACACAAGTTACAGGCAACCCCGGTGATTTTACAATCGCTCCAAGTGGTAATAATGCCGTCGTAACTGCCAACGTTACGCCTACACCTAATCCTGCTATTATACGAGCTACTTTCACTGACCCTGTTTCAGGTTGTAGCATCAATAGAGACGTAGCTATTACGGTAGACCCGCTTCCCTCTACGGCAGTTTCGGCAAGTACACTTACAATTTGTCTTGGCGAAAGCACTACGCTTACTGCCACAGGGGCAAATACTTATACTTGGTCGCCTGCAACGGGGTTGAGCAGTACCACAGGGCATATCGTAACTGCTTCGCCTACTACTACAACCACCTACACAGTGGCAGGAAATAATAATTGTGCGACCATCAATGCCACTATAACTATCAATGTAATTGTACCTACTTACACAGGAGCAGAATTTGGAACAGGTGAATGGATAGCTCATTGCTATAATGGTTTAATCATCACAGACCCTGCCAATGCAGTCTATAGAGGGCATTATACAGAGAAAAGTTTGAGTTTCAATTCGCAAACACGTTGGGCTCAAAATCAGAATCCTACTTTGGCAACCAACTTGGCTGATGGCTCGCAGGGCTACCAAGGCTGCAGCGTAGGAAATGATAACCATTCAGTGGTTTGGAAACGTACTGATTTCCCTTGTGGGTTCTACACCATTAGCGTAGGGCGTGATGATAGATACCAACTTTTTGTGAATGGAACACTCGTGGCAAGTAGTGCTACATCGGGCTTTTCGCCTTTGGTCTGGTCGGGTTTGTTAAACAATACTTCAACCGTTGAGTTTCGTGTGCAGGAAACCACAGGAAATTCTTACGGACAAATAAGCATTGGCTTTGCTCTCGGTTCGGCTACTACCACTATCTGGACAGGCGAAATCAATAACGATTGGTTTAATCCTCTCAACTGGTGTCCTATTGTACCTACAAAAGATATTGATGCCATCATTCCCGGTGGAGGTGTAACCAACTTCCCAATTATCAATGCCAACGGAGCAGAAACGCGAGATTTGCAAATCGCCACAGGGGCAACACTAACCATCAATAATAGCTTTCCTCTGGAAATACACGGAAACTATCTGCAAGATGGTACTTTAGTAGCTAATACGAATAGCACGGTTCGCTTTTTGCATAATAGCGTTCCTGCAAATGCTAGCATTAGTATTACAGGTACAGGCAATTTCTATAATTTAGAAATCAATAAATTGGGCAATATAGTCAGCTTACAAACGCCTGCCCAAGTAAATAATGTACTTACTTTGCAAAATGGTGAATTGAACCTTAACAACAACACACTCACTATCAATAATCCTGCTTTGGGGGCTATCGTAAGGAACAACAATGCCTTTATCCGTAGTGAAACCAATGCCGCTACCAACAATAGCCGCATCTGTTGGAATACAGGCACGAATACAGGTGCATATCTATTTCCATTTGGCGTTTCTACGAGTGAGTACATACCCGTAACTTTCAACAAACAAACCAATGCAAATACCACCATTTGCATAGCCACACGAGCCACAGGAGCAGATAATACTCCTTGGGCGGCAGGTGTAACAAATGTCTCGGGGGTATCGGGAGCAACAGCCATCAATGATGTAATTGATAGGTGGTGGAATATTACTTCTTCTACCAATCCTTTACCTGCTCCTGGTGCTAATGTTACATTCCGATACAGAGGAGTAGAAAACACACTTGCTCCTTCACAAACTGATAATATCGCCGCTCAACACTGGAACGGAACAGATTGGGACCCTATCCACTTGCCCGGTGCCCCTGCTGTCACTACGGGCATAGGAAGCGTAACAGCAAACGGATTGACCGCTTTTTCGCCTTATGTATTGGTGCGGGTAATCAAACCACTACCTGTGCGTCTTATCAGCTTCAATGCTAATGCAAAAATGGGATTTGTGTATCTGGATTGGCAGATAGCACAAAGGGTGAATAATGAAATTTATACAATACAACGTTCTGCCAACAGCCGAGTTTTTGAAGATATTGGCTTTGTACGCTCCGAAAATAAAGATAAGTACGAATGGATAGATAAGAGTCCTTTGCAAGGAGTTTCGTATTACCGCCTGAAACGTCAAGATGATAAAGGAAACATAGAATATTCGCAAATTGAGGCAGTTAATCTACTTGACATCATCAAAGAGGGGGTAACGGTTGTTCCTAACCCAAGCAGTGGAGAGGCTATTTTGATTGTTCTGCAAAGCGTTCCACAAGAAAATGTATTTCTAAGCATTGTAGATGCTTTGGGTAAAGAAATCTATGAAAGTGCTACCCGCACCGATACAAACGGCAGGGCAGACATTCAAGTCAGAAAAACCCTTTCAAAAGGAGTGTATATTGCTCAAATCAGAACAGCCGATAAAATCTATCAAGAAAAAATAGTTGTGAGATAAGAAATCTAAAACTTTGTTAAATTTACTGAGCAATGAGGACTACCCATAAGTCCTCATTTCTCTTATCGGAGTTTTTCAAAAAAAACTATTTTTTTCTTTGAAAATACAAAAACCTGTATTACCTTTGCAATCCAAAAGTATGAGGGGTAATACCAGAGTGGCCAAATGGGGCAGACTGTAAATCTGCTGGCGTATGCCTTCGGTGGTTCGAATCCATCTTACCCCACTCTCTCATTGGAGAGCAGTCTATTGATACAAATAGGCACAAGCGGGAGTAGCTCAGTTGGTAGAGCGATAGCCTTCCAAGCTATAGGTCGCGGGTTCGAGCCTCGTCTCCCGCTCTTTAATTTTAGTAAGGTTTTGTGATTTTTCCCATAAGCCGACGTAGCTCAGGGGTAGAGTACTTCCTTGGTAAGGAAGGGGTCGTGGGTTCAAATCCCATCGTTGGCTCTAATTCTACAAGACCGAGCTAAAGTTTAAAATTTCTTTCTTATTTTAAACCCTAAACCGAGGATTTTTCAAGTATGGCAAAAGAAAATTTTGACCGTTCAAAACCCCACGTAAACATTGGTACTATTGGTCACGTTGACCACGGAAAAACTACCCTTACAGCCGCCATCACAACGGTATTGGCAAACAAGGGGCTTGCCGAAAAAAGAGATTTCTCTTCAATCGATAATGCTCCCGAAGAAAAAGAAAGAGGGATTACGATTAACACTGCTCACGTTGAATATCAAACTGCCAGCCGTCACTATGCTCACGTTGACTGTCCTGGTCACGCTGACTATGTGAAGAATATGGTTACAGGTGCGGCTCAAATGGATGGAGCGATTATTGTAGTAGCGGCTACTGATGGACCTATGCCTCAAACTCGTGAGCATATCCTTTTGGCTCGTCAGGTAGGTGTGCCTCAGTTGGTTGTATTTATGAACAAAGTTGACTTGGTTGATGACCCTGAAATTCTTGACCTTGTTGAAATGGAAATTAGAGAATTGCTTAATTTCTACCAATTTGACGGTGACAATATTCCTGTTATTCGTGGCTCTGCTTTGGGTGCTTTGAATGGCGAACCTAAGTGGGTAGCTACCGTAGAACAACTTATGGACGCAGTAGATAGTTGGATTCCTATTCCTCCACGCTTGATAGACAAAGACTTCTTGATGCCTGTGGAAGATGTGTTTTCTATCACTGGTCGTGGTACCGTAGCCACTGGTCGTATAGAAAGAGGTGTAATCAACTCTGGTGACCCCGTAGAGATTTTGGGTATGGGTGCCGAAGGTCTGAAATCTACCGTAACAGGTGTGGAAATGTTCCGTAAGATTTTGGATAGAGGTGAAGCTGGCGATAACGTAGGTCTATTACTTCGTGGTATTGAAAAAACCCAAATCCGCCGTGGTATGGTTATTTGTAAGCCCGGTAGTGTTACTCCTCACTCTCACTTTAAGGCAGAGGTATATATCCTTTCCAAAGAGGAAGGTGGTCGTCATACTCCTTTCTTCAACAAGTATCGTCCTCAGTTCTATCTAAGAACTACAGATGTTACTGGTGAGATTAGACTTCCTGAAGGTGTAGAAATGGTTATGCCCGGTGATAATATCACGATAGAAGTAATGCTTATCAACAAAGTAGCCATGGAAAAAGGTTTGCGTTTCGCTATCCGTGAAGGTGGTAGAACCGTAGGTGCTGGTCAGATTACTGAAATTTTAGACTAAAATCTCCTGCTACAATAAATTACAAAAGAGAGAGGCTCACCTCTCTCTTTTGTGTTATATGTAATTGATTGGTTAGATGTTAGTAGCAAAATAAAATGTTGTTTTTCAAGTTTTTACAAAAATACAAGTGTCAGTTTAATTTTGTGAAATTACTTAAGTAGTTCCACAAAATTAAACGTATATTTACATTTTGGTAGTGTATAACAAGTAATGCTAAGGCAAAAAAATCAACGTCATTACGAGGTTTGCGATAGCAAACCGAAGTAATCTGTTGGTGAATGAGTAAGGATTGCTTCGCCTTCGGCTCGCAATGACGGTGAAAGAATTGCTTCGCCTGCGGCTCTCTGGTGACGAGAAAACCAATTTTTACAGAAACATAAATGTACGTTTAATTTTGTTGAGGCACTTATTATGACATTTTATGGTAATAATATTTTGATTTTCAGAAACTTGAAATCTAAAACCTGATGTCTGATTTCTTACTTCTAACTTCTAACATAATTTTGCACAACTACTTGAAAAACGTGAAATTACTTATTTTAGACCTCTAATCCCATTCCTTTTTCTATCAATCCAATCCAAATATGAATAATTTTTATATGTATTTCTTGGATACGGTCAGCGTAGCCAAAATGAGGTACGCGAATTTCAAGGTCAGCTAAGGAGGCTAATTTACCTCCGTCTTTGCCCGTGAGGGCAATCGTGAAAATACCTTTTTGCTTAGCTATCTCAAAAGCCTTGATTACATTTTTAGAATTACCACTTGTGCTAATTCCAAGTAAAATATCTCCTTCTTGCCCAATAGCTTCTACAAAACGTGAGAAGATATACTCAAAGCCGTAGTCGTTGCCTACGCAAGTGATATGCCCACTATCAGAAATAGAAATAGCAGGCAAGGCAGGGCGGTCGTTACGATATTTACCACTCAATTCTTCGGCAAAGTGCATCGCATCGCAGTGTGAGCCACCATTGCCGCAAGAAATAATTTTTTTGCCATTGCCGATAGCCTCAATCATTTTTTCGGCAGAAAGAGCAATTTTTTCAAGATTTTCTTGTTTTTGAAAAAAGTCGTTGAGCAATTTTTGGGCTTCTTGCCACTGCATTTGGATAAAATCTAACATAAAACTTATCTTCTTTTTTTTCTTTTATGGTCGATTCCTTTCGGGGTTTGTACTTCTTTGCTTGTCATATTCTTTTCATCTGCTAATATCAAATCCAAAGTTCTTTTGAGTAAATCTACGTTTCGTACCTTTACTTTTACCTTGTCGCCAAAAGCAATTATTTTTTTACTATGTTTCCCGATGATTCGATAATTTTCGGCATCTAATACATAAAAATCATCTGTTAAGTCTCCCATACGTATCATACCTTCGCATTTGGTATCGATGATTTCTACATAAATACCAAAATCTGTTACGCCTGTTACGATACCTTCCCAAACTCTGCCATCGTCTTTGAGCTTCATAAACTCTACTTGCTTGTATTTGATAGAAGCTCTTTCTGCTTCGGCGGCACGTTTTTCTTTATCAGAACTATGCTTACATCTTTCTTCATAAGTTTCTTTGGGCAGGCTTTTTCCACCTGCAAGATAATGCTCTAAGAGTCTATGCACCATTACATCGGGATAACGCCTGATAGGAGAAGTAAAATGTGTGTAATGTTTGAAAGCCAAACCAAAATGCCCTTGCTCTTCGGTGCTATAACGAGCCTTTGACATCGTACGCACTGCCAAACTCTGCAAAACACTCTGTTCGGGTTTGCCTTCCAAACTTTCGGTCATTTTGTTGAACGAAGCGGACATTTTTTTGCCTTGTGTTTCTATTTTGTAGCCCAAACGAGCCACAAATTTAGCAAAAGTGGCTAATTTTTCGGGATTGGGGGCTTCGTGTATCCGATAGACCATCGTGGGGTGTTTGCCTGCCTTCCCTAAATTATACACAAACTCGGCTACACGCTTGTTGGCAAGTAACATAAACTCTTCTATGAGGCGATGAGCCTCTTTTCGGATTTTGGGTTGTAGCGAAATAGGCGTGCCTTTTTCGTCTAAAACAAATTTCACTTCGGGGGTTTCAAAACTGATAGCTCCAGCCTTGAAGCGTTGGGCAGTGAGTTTTTTGGCTAAATGATTAAGCGTACAAATTTCTTGGGAAAAATCGCCTGTTTGGGTTTCAATGCGTTCTTGGGCTTCTTCGTAGGTGAAGCGTCTGTTGGAGTGAATAATCGTTTTACCAAACCACTCGCTGATGAGTTTGGCGTTGTTGTCTAACTCAAAAACAGCCGAAAATGTAAGTCTATCTACGTGAGGGTTGAGCGAGCAGAGTTCGTTTGAAAGGCGTTCGGGGAGCATCGGGATAGTTCTATCTACCAAATAAACCGAAGTAGCTCGGTGGTAGGCTTCCTTATCTAAGATAGAGTTAGGTTTTACATAATGGCTCACGTCGGCGATATGTACGCCAATTTCCCAGTTGCCGTTGTCTAATTTTCGGATAGAGAGGGCGTCGTCGAAGTCTTTGGCGGTTTCGGGGTCTATGGTGAAGGTAGTAATATCTCTAAAATCTCTTCTTTGGGCTATTTCTTCGGGGCTAATATCTTCGCTGATGCGTTTGGAGACTTGCAATACATTTTTGGGAAACTGAAAAGGCAGGTTGTATTCAGCTATGATGGCGTGCATTTCGGTTTCGTGTTCGCCGGGTTTGCCTAATACTTTTAGGACTTTTCCCACAGGTTTTTTACCTACTTTATGCCATTCAATAATTTTTACAAGCACTTTTTCACCATTTTGGGCTTTACCGATTTCATCAAAAGGAATGTAGATATCCACATACATCTTTTTGTTATCGGTAACTACGAAGGCGTGTGTTTTAGAGATTTGGATAATTCCTGCAAACTCATCGGTTTTTCGTTTTACGATTTCCAGCACTTCGCCTTCCAAATGCCCATAGGGATTTTCGTAAATGGCTACTTTTACTGTATCTCCGTCTAAAGCATTACCTACGTCGCGGGCATCTATGCGTACGTCTTCGGGGAGTTGATCGGAAACGAAATAGGCGTAACGAGCATTCACGAAATCTATTGTACCCACGAGCGTTTCGGGGTGTTCTTCTTGTGATTTGTAGCGTCCTTGTTCGTTGAGATAGACAAAGCCATCTTCTAAGAGTTCTTCTAAAATCCTTTCAACTTCTTTTTTAGCTTGTTTTCCTTCTAATTGTAGCTCACGAATAATGGTGCGAGGCGAATATCCCCAAAGTTTGGGGCGTTTGAGTAATTCTTTGATTTTTTCTGTGAGATTTTGAGGCTGACGGGTGGTTTTGGTTTTTGATTTTTTTTTCATAGCTGTAATAGATGTGCCTGAGGCACTGTATTTTTTGAGCAGTGTATATGCGAGGTATTGATAAACAAAAAAGCTGTAAGTCTATAAGCCGGGTTCTGTAACATCTCATAAGATGCTTCTTATCATTTATCTAGGTTTTGGCTCACGCCAAAACTCCATCGACCTACCCACCAACTACAAGCGAGTCACTTTTGATGCCCCAGCGGGGCAAGCGTTGGTTTATTTGGTCTTTCAACACCTGAGGTTTGCCGTGCCTTTGCTGTCGCCAGCAAAGCGGTGGTCTCTTACACCCCCTTTTCACCCTTACCACCTTTGGAGTGGCGGTTTGTTTTCTGTGGCACTGTCTGTCAGCCTTGCGGCTGCCTTCCTGTTAGGAAGCAGGTTGCTCTGTGTTGCCCGGACTTTCCTCTTTGCTTCGGCAAAGCGATAAGACGACTTACAGCAAGCAAAGGTAGATATTTTTTAGCTTTTTTTAAAATTTTTGTTGTTAATATGTTTGAAAATTGCAATATTTGTAAAAAAACTTTTCTTGCTATGAAGAAAGCAATTTCTTTTGTCCTAGTGGTGTGTTTTGTGATGTTGTTGTTTGCCTGTGGCAGCAATAGTATGGCTTATCGTCGCAAACACGGTGGGTATGATGCTCAAACTTGGATTCCTAAAAAACATTATCCCTACTATTACAACAGAAAAGCAAGGTAAATATCTTTGAATATCGCCTAACCCTTCGTACTTATGAAAAGACTTCTGATACTTTATAGTTTATGTCTATTATTAGGATTTTTGTTTGTTTCTTGTGCAGATAGTTCTGCTTACCGTCGCAGGCACGGCGGGTATGATAGTCAAACTTGGACTCCCAAAAAATACAGAGACATCAATTTTAGAACTTATACAGGTTATCCAAGAGGCAGAAGGTAAATGATGAGATTTTTCAAACATATCCCACTGAAAACCATTATTTTAGGTCTTTTGCTCGTGTTTTTTGTAGAGGCTTGCGTAAGTAAAGCCCCTCCAAGACGTAGAAATGGCAAAATCCCTAAGTCTGGTCGTATTCCTTGCCCTATCAAAGATTGTTAGCAATGCGAAAAATTATTATTGCCTTAGATGGCTATTCGGCTTGTGGCAAAAGTACAACTGCCAAACTTGTTGCCTCGGCTCTGGGCTATAACTACATCGATACAGGAGCTATGTACAGAGCCGTAACCTTGTATTTTTACGAAAACTATATTGAACTGACCAACCCGAAAGCCATTGCAGATGCTTTGGATAAAATTGATATTTCTTTCAGATACAATCCTCATACACAACATAGCGATACTTTTCTCAACGACCTAAATGTAGAAGAAGAAATCCGAAAAATGTATATTTCCGAACGCGTAAGTTATGTAAGTGCTATCCCCGATGTACGCCGAGCTATGGTAAAACAACAACAAAAACTCGGTAAAAAAAGAGGTGTAGTAATGGACGGAAGAGATATTGGCACTGCTGTATTCCCTGATGCCGAAGTAAAAGTTTTTATGACCGCCGACCTTTATACCCGAGCCTTTCGTAGGCAAAAAGAGCTAATTGAGAAAGATGAGATTATAGATTTAGATGAAATTATCGAGAATATACAAACTCGCGACAGAATAGATACTACCCGCTCCGAAAATCCCTTGCGTAAAGCCGATGATGCCCACTTCTTAGACACAACGTTTATGACCATAGACGAACAAGTAGAGTATGTACTCCAACTTGCTACTAGCAGTATTATCAAGGTGAATAAAATCCCTCGAAATGTAGAAATCTCCTGAAAAAATCATATTTTTTATTTTTCTTAAAACTTTTCATCATTTTTTCGGTTTTCAAGAGCAAAAACACCCTCCTGCAAATGGATTTTGCCGATACGCTTATCGCTTGGTATGAAAAAAACAAAAGAAACCTTCCTTGGCGAAATACCGACAATCCGTACCTGATTTGGCTTTCGGAAATTATTTTACAACAAACCCGTGTAAAGCAAGGTTTGCCTTACTACAATAAGTTTGTAGAGGCTTATCCCACGATTAAAGATTTGGCCCAAGCCCCCGAAGATGAAGTTTTTAGGCTCTGGCAAGGTTTAGGCTACTACTCGCGAGCCAAAAATATGATGCACACAGCTACAATCATTGTTGAAAACTACAAAGGCGAATTTCCAACTACCTACAAAGAGCTACTATCACTGAAAGGTGTAGGCAAATATACTGCTGCTGCCATTGCTTCGTTTGCCTTCAATGAAGATGTTGCCGTGCTTGATGGAAATGTTTTTAGAGTGCTGTCTCGTGTGTATGGCATATTTAGCGACATCTCAAGCAATGAAGGCTATAAGGAATTTTTCGCTTTGGCTCAAAAACTCTTGCCCAAAGGCAAAAGTGCTATTTACAATCAGGCTATTATGGAGTTTGGGGCTTTGCAATGTACGCCACAAAAGCCGAATTGTATGTTTTGTCCTTTACAGAGTAATTGCTATGCTTATTTGCACCAAGTACAAGAAAATTTACCCGTGAAACTCAACAAAATCCGAAGTAAAGAACGATTTTTTCTGTATCAAATCTTTCATTTTGAAGATACAATTGCTTTGCGAAAACGCCCCGCAGGCGATATTTGGGAAAATCTCTACGATTTTCACCTTACGGAGTTGCCTACCAAAACCGATTTGGAAAATGCTACTGCCGAAAATCTGCTTTATGTTTCCAAAATATTCAAACACCAACTCACCCACCAAACACTTTGGGTGAAATTCGTGCATTTGCAATCCGATAAATTGCCTCCCTTCAATCCTCCTCTGAAATGGCATAGCCAAACCGAAGTGCTACAACTGCCCAAACCTATTCTTATAGCCAATTATTTAGAAAAACATCTAAAAAAAATACACTTTCATACAATTTAAGCACCAAAAGTGTGTATTTTTGCAAAAATTGATAGTTTGATGAAAAAATTTGCCTTAATAACAGGAGGAAGTCAGGGATTAGGGAGAGCAATTGCAGAAGAATTAGCACAAAGAGGTATAGATTTAATTTTAGTTGCCTTAGACACTCCTGAATTGTACGAAACAAAAGAATATTTCCAAGCAAACTACCCTTCTATACAAGTAGAAACCTTTGCCTGCGACCTTACGCAAGATACAGCTCCGAGAGAGGTTTTTGAGTTTGTTGAGAAAAATAATTTTTCTGTGCATTATCTTATCAACAATGCAGGCGTAGGCTATACAGGGCGGTTCGAGACGCTCACAGAGCAGTTTGTAAGTACAATTATCAAGCTAAATGTATTAGCTCTTACCAAACTTACGCACCTGTTTATTCCGATGCTGAAAAAAAATAAGCCCGCTTACATTCTCAATATTTCAAGTATGGCAGGACTATACACGATGCCCTTTAAGACGATTTATTCAGCTTCTAAGCAATATGTGTATGCTTTTTCAAGAGCTTTGCGAGAGGAGCTCAAAGATAGTGGTGTAGTAGTTACGGTGATTTGTCCTGGCGGGATTTTTACAAATCCAAAAATTATTGCTGATGCTCAAAAAATAGGGCGTTCGGCAGAGGTATTAAGTTCTACGCCTGAGTTTGTAGCCCGTGAAACTGTAAGAGCAATGTTTGCAGGTAAAACCACTTATATCCCCAAACTTACCGTAAGGCTCTATGCAATGCTTCGGCATTTAATTCCTTATCGTTTGCAACTCAAAATTATCGCTAATGCCTTGCGTAAAAAGTACTTGGAAGAAAAATGGTAGAAAGCAATTATCAATTATCAATTATCAATTATCAATTATCAATTATCAGCTATCATTGTTCATTGTTCATTGTTCATTGTCCATTGTTCATTGTTCATTACATTTGATACATCAGGCGAGCTACCAAGAAATATACTGTCAGCCCGATAAGGTCATTAGCGGTCGTGATGAAGGGACCCGCTGCCAAAGCAGGGTTGATTCCTAATCTATTAAGTACCAAAGGAGTAACCGTACCTGTAAAAGATGCCAATAAAATCACCGAAAATAGAGCCGTAGCTACTACTACCGCTACTTTGATGTCGTAGCCAAATACAATAGAAATCAATAAAACTATACTTCCCAAAATAATACCATTAAACAAGGCTATCAGAAATACTTTTGCCAAGCGTTGAAAAGTGCTTAACTCAAAAACTGATTTATTAGCCAAACTTTGTATAATTACAGAAGAAGATTGTACCCCCACATTACCGCCTGTGCCTGCGATGAGCGTAGTAAAATTCGCTAAAACCGAAACTAACAAAATAACAGGTTGCCCAAGCATATCAGTAACTGAGGCGGCAAGCATTCCGCCTACCATACCTACAATCAGCCAAGGCAAGCGAGCCTTTACGGATTGCCAAATGCTGTCATCTTCTTCGGTATCACCCGAAAGCCCCGACATAGCTTGCCGCTCGGCTTCAGCTTTTTCTTTGATTACATCAACAATATCATCAATGGTAATTCTGCCAAGCAGTTTTCCTTGTACATTTACGACAGGGATAGCCTCTAAATCGTAGCGTTGCATCAACTCGGCAACTTCCTCTTGGTCTTTATAAGACTCTACTGCTACGATGTCCTCATCTTCGTAAATATCTGCTATCAGTGTATCATCTGCACTGAGAATAATCTTTTTCAACGAAACTCTGCCCTTTAAAATACCTTTGTCATCAACCACATAAATAGAATAAATTTTTTCTACTCTTTCGGCTTGCCGCCTGATTTCTTCAATACATTGCTTTACATTCCAATTGATATTAGCTTTAATCAACTCTTTTGCCATCAAGCCGCCTGCTGTTCCTTCTTCGTAGGGCAAGAGATGAATGATGTTACGGGCTTTTTCTCTGTCTTTTAGCGTAGCAATTACCTGCTCTCGTACCTGAATGTCCTGTTCTTTAAGAACATCAACAGCATCATCGGAGTCCATCAGGTCGATGTATTCGGCAAGTTTCTCGTAGGGTAAGTTTTTGAAATACTCTTTTCTCACTTCCTCGTCCAACTCGCTAAGCACTTCCGAAGCGATTTCGGTGTCTAATTGACTAAGTAAATAGTTGGCTTCATGTTCTTTGAGTTCTTGGATAAGTGCGGCGATGTCTGCATAATGAAGCTGCTCTACATTTTCTTTGATAAAATGCAAGTTTTGGTTTTCTATTGCTTCTTGGAGTTGCTCTAAGTATTCTTTGTTGAGAGTTTCAGACATAAGTAATTGTACAAAATTAAACAGATGCTTGTATTTCTGTAAAAAACTAAAAAACAATATTTTATTTTGCTACTAATAATGTCTAACTACTTATTTGTTGAGACTCCCAAAAAACAAGCTAAAACTATTTCCGTACAATCAGACTTTGCCCGATACGCAAATTAGAATTGCTCAAACCATTCCATTGCATTAGCTCGGCAACAGAAACCTTATAGCGAGCCGCTAAGGCATAGAGCGTGTCGCCTGCAACTACGATATGTGTAAGAGTTTTGGGTGTAGTCTTGGTGGCTTGTTTCACTGCTACCACAGGGGGCTGTGTAGCGGTATCTTTTTTCTTTTGCACTTTTGGCTTATTTGTAGAAAGATAATTGTAGGCATAAATACGTTTCTGCTGGAAATGAGCTTGTTTGGCTTTTAGACTATCTATTTGCATTAAAAACTGCTTTTTATTAGGATTTTGGCTCAAATACTGCATCGTGTTGTGTAATGCTTCAAAAAACAGATTTCCTTTCAGGCGATAGCCTGCTTCGTTGAGATGTATCATATCGTTTTGAGCGATTTTAGCTTTTACCCAGTCTCGCATTACGGTTTGCCCACCTGCTACCCAATACCAATCGTATATCATACAATTAGTTTCAGCAGCAATTTTATGTATAAGTTCGCTAAATGCCAAACCCGATTTCACATTGATTTTTCGCCAATATAAATCTTGTGCTGTGGTAAGCAAAATAGTTGTTTTAGGACATATTTGGCGAATTTTTGCAATAATTTCACGGATTTGTCTTTCTAAATCATCTGCAATTTTATCATCATACAAATAATCGTTTGTGCCAAAATCTAAAACAACCAAATCAGGTTGAAAATAAGGAAGTTGTAAATCTAAAAGTTCCTTTCTCAATACCGAATTATACTTGGCCGCCCCTACACCTGCATTGTGCAGAATTACGCCATAAGCAGGTTCGGCTTCCAAAACTATTCCGTAGAACTCAAAAAAACGTTGCAAAGTATCATTTTTTTGCAGTTTGATGGTAATTTTTTGCTTGATAGCAGGAATTGCCACTCTCACGAAAGGTTTAGTATCGGTGCTATCCCAAGTGATAGGAATTTCATAGGTGTCATCTATAATTACAATAGGCTGAAAACTCTCGGGGCTTTTTTTGAAAAATAATTTCAGCAAGTTATTTTTTTCCCAAGAATTCATTTTTGGACTAAAACTAAGACTTGCAGGCAGTTTTTCGGTTCTTACGCTCATTCCCGAAACGCCCAAGGGCAATTTGAGCGTATTCATAAAACTTTTGGCATAAGTCCAAGTGCCTGTGTGGGAGGTTTTGTAGTCGGTGTTTGAATAGGTATTTGCCGCCGAAAAAGCAAAGACTAAACCTTGTCCTGCATAACCGAATTTTTCTTGCAATCTTTTACGAAGTTGGTCGGGGTAGGCACCGTGTTGGAGATGCGAGTCGCCAAATAAAACTATATTGATTTTTTTATTTTTACCTTCTTGCCAAAGTTTGTAGAAATTTTCTATCGCCTCTCTTTGGTAGAACTGCACATAGTTAAGTTCAGGCTTCAACCAAGGGTAAGCAATTGTATCGGCACTGCTTTTAGCTGTATAGGTATCTTGCCCGACACAAGAAAGACACAAAGAAGCAAAAATTAAAAAGAAAAAAAAATGCATAGCTTTTTGAGTACAGAGTACAGAGTATTGAGTATTGAGTATTGAGTTGTTAGTGAGCCTTGCACTGAGCCTTGCACTGAGCGTAGCCGAAGTGTTAGCCGAACCGTTGAGTACGGAGCATTGAGGCTAAGAGCTTATTCAATGGCTTCGCCAAAAAGTGTTGCCGAATTGCAATCTTTTACCAAAACATTCACATAATCGCCTTTTTGATAATGTTTTTTGGGGAAAATCACAACTTTATTGGCAGTATTTCTGCCTTGTAAATGTTCTTTTGAGCGTTTTGAAAACCCTTCTACCAGAACTTTATGCACTTTGCCTACATCTTTTTGGTTGCGTTTGAGCGATAGTTCATTTTGTAGAGCAATGATTTCGTTGAGCCTACGTTTTTTGGTTTCAAGGTCAATATCGTCTTTGAGTTTCTTTTCGGCAGGGGTAGCGGGGCGTTCCGAGTAGTAAAACATATACGAAAAATCGTATTCTACCAAACGCATCAAAGAGAGTGTATCTTGATGCTCGGCTTCGGTTTCGGTGCAGAAACCAGCAATCATATCCGACGAAATGCCACATTCATCACCCAAAATACGTCTGATAGCCTCTACTCGCTCCAAATACCACTCACGCGTGTAGGTTCGGTTCATCAGTTCTAATATACGAGAGTTGCCACTCTGCACAGGCAAATGAATATACTTGCATATGTTCTCGTATTTTGCCATTGTGTAAAGCACTTCGTCGGTAATATCTTTGGGGTGCGAAGTAGAAAAACGCACACGCAAATCAGGGGAAATTTGGGCGACACGCTCTAAAAGTTGGGCGAAATTAACGGTTTCAGTGCCTTCGAAACTTTCGCCTTTCTCTAAGGCTTTTTGGTACATTTTCAGAGAAACGATATTTTCTTTTGAAGTCCAGAAATAAGAATCAACATTTTGCCCCAAAAGTGTAACTTCACGGTAGCCATTTTCAAAAAGATTTTTACACTCTTCTACGATAGAATGAGGGTTTCGGCTACGCTCACGCCCACGCGTAAAAGGCACTACACAAAACGAACACATATTGTCGCAACCACGCATAATCGCAACAAAAGCCGTTACACCATTAGAATTGAGCCGAACAGGGTTTATATCGGCATAGGTTTCTTCGCGAGAAAGAAATACATTGATAGCACGACTGCCTTCATCGGCTTCATTTACCAATTTGGGTAAATCTCTATACGCATCAGGACCAGCTACAATATCTACCATTTTTTCTTCTTCCAAAAGTTTGGTTTTGAGGCGTTCAGCCATACAGCCAAGCACACCGATAAGTAGTTCGGGTTTTTTCTTCTTGAGGCTGTTGAGATGTTGCAAGCGATGGCGGATTTTTTGTTCGGCATTATCTCTGATAGCACAAGTATTCAGGAAGATAAGGTCAGCATTTTCGGGGCTGGCAGTAGTATCGAAGCCGTTTTCGTGCATTACGGCAGTTACAATTTCCGAGTCGGAAAAGTTCATCTGACAGCCATAACTTTCTATGTATAGCCTTCGGGCTTTGCCTGTGTTTTTGTCTTTGGAGGTTTTTACAACTTCACAAGTTTCTTGCTTTTCGTCCAAAATAACAAGTTCCTCAACAATCTGCTTCATATGATTTTGCTTTAAAGCACAAAAATATGCAATTTTTGGGATAGCTACAAACGGATTTTTTGGAAGGCAAGAAGAAATAAAAAACTCTCCTTTCGGAGTGTTTGGAGAGTTTTCAGACTTGCGTAAATTGCTCGTCAGTTTTCAATTCTTTTATTTTTTGAGATTTGCTCTCACTTACTCGCCGTTTCAGAGAAATCAAAAATCCTGCAATTACAATGAGCGAACCGCCCCAAAGCAAATTTATCATAGGTTTTTCCATAGCTTTCATAATGATATAGTCTTTTTCGCCTACATCAGCCGAAAGGATTATTTCGCCAGTTTCGGTATTGATATTCTTGAATGTTACTCTGGCTCCCACTTCGGGCATAGTTTCAGGAATATTAGCCATTTTACCCTCTTGCTGATTGACCACCAAAATAGGCTCGGCAGTGTAGATTTGGGCATTTTTTCCTATCACACGGATAGTAGCTTTTACAGCTACTTCGTTATCGGTAAGTTTCTGAGCATCAATTTCTCGTACAGGACTGATACCATCAAGCACTGCAACAAAATCATTTAGCAGAAAAGTATCTTTCGGAAGAACCTTAATTTCTTGTGTTTCGGTGTATTCTCTACCTTTTTCGGGGTCGGGGTAGATAGTAGTAACGTGGGTATAAAGGTCTTTGGCAAGCTCTTGACGAATATCGGGCGAGGCTACTACCTCCCCACGCCTAATGCCATTCATTTGCACACGAGGAAATAAATTAAAAATTTTGCCATTCGCTTGACGATATTCTACCCTGTAATACAAGTTTTCTGGACGAGTTTGCAGGGTATCTCCTTTCTTGAAATAAATTTTTTCATTGTAATTTATGTCTCTTATAGCTATCAATTTGAAGGGGTTTTCGGGCAAACTGCGTACATATCTTTGGTTGATGTAACCCGGATAGCCTTTTGCTTCTACATACATACCTTTGTAGGTGATGATGTAGTCTTTCATTTGCGTAGGTTGGTCGAGCCAGAGCAGGACATTTTTTTTGTTAAATTCTTCGGGAGCATCTTTGTTATAGACCAACCCTGAATTGTTGTCGGAAATTATTTTAGAATAACCTGCCGAGTACAAAATGCCCAAAATCATCACGGCAACGCCAATATGAGCCACTGCCCCCCCTGAAAGTTTCGGGTTTTTACGTAAAATCTGTATCATTATGCTGCCATTCGCTACTATCGAGAACATCGTTGCAGCGATAATCAGGATAATAAGCAAGTATTTTAGCCAAACTAATGTAGTTTTAGCTAAATCGTTCTTAGCAGCAAGAAACTCCTTTTGCAAATCTTCGTTGCTATCTAAAAAGTAAATCAACACAGCCGAAAGAAGCATAGAAAGAATGATAGGCAAGCCCAAAGTTTCAAAAGCACTTTTCTGAGGTTTAATTTTTCTCCACCAATAGTATTGCCCTATTCCCGAGAAAATGGCTATTGCAACGGCAAAAAAACCTTGAATTGTTCCGTAGAACTCCATCGGATTGGCTTGTGGCGACTGCCCAAACACAGGCTTTGAGGTAAATAAAATCACCTGAAAAGCGGCTAAAAAAAGAATGGTAGCACTTACGAAAGTCCAAAATTCAGGCGAGTAGGCACTTACTTCTTTGGTATCGGGTTTGATGCGTTTCCAATATTTTGCCATAATCCAAACCGAAACGACAGCAAAAACGCCCATCAGTAGCAAAAGTTGCCCACTTAGCCCCAAATCAGTGAAAGAATGTACAGAGGCATCGCCCAAAACCCCACTTCTTGTAAGGAACGTTGAATACAAAACCAAAAAGAACGTTACCGAAAGCATTATGATAGAGGCTTTTAGCGAGCTAGTGCTGTTGCGTGCTGTTAGCATTGTATGCAAAGCCGCTACCAAGGTAAGCCAAGGTACATAAACGGCATTTTCTACGGGGTCCCAGTTCCAATAACCTCCGAAGTTGAGGGTTTCATAAGCCCAATAAGCCCCCATCATTATTCCCAAACCCAAGATAATTGACGAAACAATTGTCCAAGGCACCGCAGGTTTGAGCCATTCTTTTATTCTGCCTGTGGATAACCCCACCATAGCAAAAGCAAAAGGCACAAAACTTAAAGCAAAGCCCAAAAATATCGTAGGCGGGTGAATAACCATCCAATAATTCTGCAAAAGTGGTGAAAGTCCACTGCCATCTTTGGGTACGAAGTTGGGGTTGTAGGTTTCTCTGAAAGCAGGATTATAGACAGGCAAATCTAAAACATCTTTGGTAAGCACAAAAGGTGAACTACCGATTTTGAAAGTATCAAAAAACACTACGCCCAAAATCATTGAAGTAAGAATCACTTGCAATAATGAAAAAATACTCATTACCGAGTTTTCCCACGATTTGGCTTTCCAGACAAGTAGCAGTCCTGCTAATACATTCCAAAAAATCCAGATGAGAAAACTACCTTCTTGCCCTTCCCAAAAACAGGCAACCATATACTGAACGGGTAAATCGTTAGAGGAGTGGTCGTAAGCGTAGAAATACTCGTACATTTGGTTATAGACAATGGCAAAAAGCACTACCACCGTACCCACAACTGCCAAAGTGTGTGTATAGAAGGCTGTTCGTGCGAAACGAAGCCAGCTAAATTGTTTTTTTTCTTCGCCAAGTTTGCTTTTTTGTTGTGAAATAAAATAGCCTACGGCAGCTAAAATGGCACTTGCAAAAGAAATCAGTACCAAGAGATGTCCGACGTTTCCAATCCAGAGGTTAGGTTCTCGCATTTTTTTGTAGTTTAATCAAACAAACCTTTCGGAAAGATAATGTTTTGTGAGGGGTTTTGGTTCTTGAATTTTCTATGAATTATTACCTTTTTTCCACGAACTAAAATCATTCCACATTATTTTTATTAGCTCCCTACTGGCTTTTGTTGTTTTTTCTTTGAACTCAATCTTTCTTGTGTTTCTGCCAAGTGCATCGAGGTAGAGGTGATAATGAAATATGGGAGTAGTCAGCGTACAACATTCTACAAATTCATCAAAAGAAAATATTTTAAAGAACCAATCCTTTATATTTGTGTTGGCAATGTTGCCTCTACAAATAATGAAGTAGTAATTTTCTTCCTTCAAAGTGGCTTGATAGAGTTCGGTAAGCATTACGGTACCAAAAAATTTACCACTTTTTTTAGAGGAGTATTTTACTTCAAAGAAAAACTTTTCAGAGTTTTTGATGGCTGAAAGGTCGTAGCCCTCGTCTCTGCCTGCAAGCATAATATTTTCGTAACCGATGGTTTCCAAATATAACGCACACATACGTTTGGCGGGTTTGTCTGTAATCGTTTTTTTTGACATCTCTTTTGCACTTTTTCTCGAAAAGTCGAGAAAATCATTGTAAAAAACAAAATGTAAGTGTCATAATTTTGTATTGTAATCCTCGTGAGCCTTTGTAGCATAGGTCGTGATGATTTCAGCTAAATCTTTATTCATATCATATTTATCAAATGTTTCTTTAAGAGGTTTTCCCCCCTCTAAGTTCTTCTACGGTTTTTCGGAGGGTTATAATTTCTTTGTCTTTCTCTTGAATAGCGAAAGCCATAGAAGCCTCTTTGTTTTTGAGCTTTTCAAGGGCTACTCGTGTTTCTTCGTATTGTTTTTCTAATTTGTTTTGCGTTTCGTAAGCAATCTCTAAGGCGGCTTGTAGCTGACTTTTCTGCTCGTTAAAGATTCGCTCTTTGTTGTTCATTTCAGCGACTTTCCTTTCGTATTCTTCTAAAAGTTTCTGATACGCCTCACTGGCTTCTTTTTCTCTTTTTTCCAACACTTCTTGCGTAGAAGCTAATTCTTCTACGTTTTGCCTCATTTCTTCTTCTTGGGCTTGCATTTTTTGGGCATATTCTTGGGCATTGGCAAGTAGCAATTTTGTTTGTTCGTTGATACGCACGGTGGCAATAGTAGCTGCTATACTTTCGGCTATTTTCTTGATGAACTCTATTTCAAAATCTTGTAATTTTCTGAAAGAAGCAAGTTCAATCACTCCAAAGATTTTTTGCTCTGCTATCAAAGGAACAATAAATATATTGCGTGGCGGAGCATCTCCCAAGCCAGAGGTAATACGGATATAGTCTTTGGGAACATCTGTAAGATAAATGCTAGCTCTCTCCAATACAGCCTGAGCCAGTAAGCCTTCGTCCAAATCTACGATGTGTTCTTCGAAACGGCGGCGGTCGTAGGCATAGCAAGCATCTAATTTTAGATACCGCCTGCCTGTAGCTTCGTCTTCGTATAAAGAGTAAAATCCTAACTGATTGAGGTCTAAAACTTTTACAATATTGTAGGTGATTTGGTAGGCAAATTCCTCAAAGGTATCGAATTGGGTACGTAGAATGTCATTAAACAAAGCGATACCGCTGTTCATCCAACTGCGTCTTTCGGTATCTTCATCTACTTTTTTAAGTTTATCTCTCATATTGAGCAAGGCAATAGCCAATTTATCTTGTTCGCTTTTAGGCTCTAAGGTTACATCAAGTTGATAGTTACCGATAGCTGTTGCAAATTCGGTTGATTTTTTGAGGCTGTCGGCAAGGTTATTGATGTCTTCGGCAAGTGTGCCTAATTCATCTTTTCTCTTAAACATCAGCTTCACCAAGAAATCACCAGCCGTAATACTGCGTATGGCTTTGGCTATTTTGCGTATGGGACTAACCACCGTACTAGAAAATTGCCAATACACAAAGATAAAAATCATAATGTACCCTAAAAATATCAGACTTATTTGGGTGCTGTTGCGTTGTCTGGTGTCGTAAAAATCTTCCCACAACAAATCTCCCAATTCACTATTTTGGGTGAATAGGCTGATAGTATTATCCTGAATGTAAGTCATAGCAAGCCTTCTGTTCTGATTAGGAACACGACTGACGGTGTAAGTAGTCGTTCCCGCCGACACGGTGCTATCTATTTGGCTCATTTCTGGGGCTTGGGTAAGTACCGCTAAAAGATTTTCACGGTAGCTACTCCAAAGTTGTTTTACCTCATTAAGTTTAGCTTTTGTTTTACCCGATACGGGGCGAACAGGTATTCTTTTGTTCAAAATATCAATAGCCCCGCCGTTTTCAAGTAGGTCTAAATTATACTGGTGTTCGTTGATAGCGTTTTCTAATTCTTTCTTTGATGTTTCGCTTCCTTGATAAACCGTAAAAGCCAAAAAACCAAATTTTTGGGATAAAACTTCGTTTCTTTGAGCGACTTCAATACCAGAAGCACTATTTGCCAAATTACTCTCTTCATAACTTACCAAAAGGTAATTGGCAATAGTCAGGAGTAAAACAATGGCAAAAAATATAGATAATTTGATTTGTAAATTCAGAGATTGAATTTTGGTAAATATATTGTTCTGAGCCATTTTCAGTTTTTTTTGTATCAATACAAAGACAAAATTGGCAATTTTTTATGAAAATACACGAGTTTTATAGTGTTTTTATTGGATAATCTGCCAAGACGGATTATCCCCCCCACAAGCTACTAATTATTTTCTTATTTATCTACTAAACGTCAAGGCTTTTCTTTAAATTATCACAAAGTTTTTGAAAGAAAAAAGCTGATACTTGGAAAGGAGTTGTGATATTGCCCTCCATACAAGTTGTCAAAATATCTATTGGCTGCCCATTCTGTTCTAAAACCATATTTTTTCTTGACAAGCACTTCTAAGGTATATTGTCTTGGGTTGAGTGTGGCATTTATCAGCCAGCCAGCAAAAGATAAATCTCTGGACTCGTAACTAAGGGAAAGAGCTATTTTGCTATTGCCGTATCGTAGAGCTACATACGAACCCGAAATATTAGGAGCAACTTTGTCAGAAGCAAATTTGAGTGGTACTAAAATAAATCCTATTTCATTTTCTTGGTTTATTAGGTAATTGGCTATCAAACCAAGAGAAAAGTTGTAGCCTAAGAGCAAATGATTGCTCCCCTCTATTTGAGACCTTCTGTACCCTAATCGTTTTTCTACCAAAAACATATCTCCCCACCTTAACGAACAATTTTTTCGGAATTGAAAGAAGTTTAGTGCAGTAGAAGCCATCACCCTACCAAAAGTACTGACACCAAAATTATTTCTTTCCTCTCTAAAATAGCGTATTGTTTGGTCTGGTTTCAATTCTACTGCCCAATTATTTGAAAAAGCATACGAGTAGTTAAAGCCCAATTCTGCCTGAAAACAAGACAAATGACGTGAAACATTTTGCGAGAAGGCGAAAAAAACAAAAAAATATACACTTGCTAAAAAGCAAATTTTTAACATAAATTCTTATTTTTGTCAAAACTAACTAAAATTATTGATGTTATGCTTGCCTTACGTATTTTTTCGTTTTCATTCCTTGCGATTAGCCTTTTTGAGCTAAGAGCACAAAATAATATACAAAAAATTGAAAATGTTTTTCCTCTAAAATGGAAAACCTACATCGGGCAAACTACCTACCGAACTAATATTTTATTGCATCAAAATAAAGTATGGATAGGCTCTAATGGAAATACACTTGATAGAGTACCCAATGATGAAAATGATGCCGTCTTTGCCATAGAACCGCAAACAGGCAAAATCCTTGAAAAAATAAAACCTACATATCAGAACCTTGGGAAAGAATTAGATACTGATGTAAATGGAATTGCTATTGATGGAAACAAACTTTTCTTCGGAACAGACTTGAAGTCCTTGTATTGCTACGATATTCAAACCAAACAATTTCTTTGGCAATACAATACTCCTAACGAAAACCCCGAAGGAAACACGGGCAATATAGAAAGTTGTCCGTTACTTACTGACCTTAATGCAGATAGCGAAAATGACGTAGTCATCACTATCAGAGGCAAAGGGGTTGCCGCCCTTAACGGCAAAACAGGTAAAGTGCTTTGGCTAAATGTCCTCACCAACGACGACGGGGCTTTTCTCACCTCGCCTTGTGCCGTAGATGTAAATGCAGATGGTATTCTAGACATCATCACGGGCGGTTGGGACAAAACGACCTTCGGAAGAGAATCGCTTGTATATGCCTTGAATGGAAAAAATGGGGAGATTATTTGGAAATTTGCTTTGCATTCGGGGCTAAAATCTTCCCCTATAGTAGTGAAGAAAGGGAAAAAAACAGCTATTATGGTGGCAAACACTTACTCTATAGTGTTTATGATAGATTTGCAAGGAAAACTTCTATATGCCATCGATTTGAATATGCCCGAGCAAGCCCCTTATTATGGCGGTATCTCGGGTTTGTATGCAAGTCCTGTGCTTACCCCCAACGAAACTATGGGTATTGGCAGTAGTTGGTGGTCTTCGGACGAACAAGATGGTTTCTGGCTCACACATCTTCAAAAAGCACCGCTTGTTACAGAAAAAGATTTGAAATTTGTTGATAAAAAAGTAAGCAAATTTTTTCCTGCCAATCGTATAACGGCTTCGGCAGTGGTAGCTCAAATCAACGCTAAAAATTGGCAAATAGCTGTCCCTACCGAAAAAGGTAAATTGCTAATCTATGACGAAAAAACCAAAATGCTACAAACTTTGTTACTTCCCGCTGGCTCCGAAGCTACTCCTTTCGTAGGTGATATTGATAAGGACAAAAAACTCGAACTTCTCATAGCTACTTACGACGGAAATCTTTACTGCTATCAGTTACCACTCAAAAAAGCAAAAGTTTTTATCGGACAATTCAGACAAGACAATAAAAACCAAGCCAATATACGTTTAAAATAGTGTAAAACCCAATCCAATAAAACTATGCGAGAACGTTACATTAACCCTTTCACTGATTTTGGCTTCAAGAAAATATTTGGCAACGAGGAAAACAAAGACATTCTAATAGACTTTATAGAAACACTCTTGCCAGAGAAAGGAAAAATAAAAACGCTCAATTTCTTGAAAACAGAACATCTCGGAGGCACTCCCGAAGATAGAAAAGCTATATTTGATTTGTACTGCGAAAACGAAAGAGGTGAAAAGTATATCGTTGAACTACAAAAAGCTAAGCAATTATACTTTAAAGACAGAAGTTTGTACTATTCAAGTTTTGCTATTCAAGAGCAAGCCACAGTAGGCGAATGGAACTTCAAAATCAATGCTGTTTATACTATCTCTATAATGGACTTTGTATTTGATGATAGCAACCCCGACCAGTATCTCCACGATGTACAGCTTATTGAAAAAAACACAGGAAAAGTATTTAACGAGAAACTTCGCTTCATTTACCTTGAAATGCCCAAGTTTGCCAAAGAAGAGCAACAAATTAGCACCCACTTAGAAAAATGGATGTATGTCTTAAAGAACTTGGTAAAACTTGATGCTATGCCTCAAAAAGTAAAAGAAAGAGTTTTTGAAAAACTCTTTGTTTCCGCAGAGATAGCCAATTACACAAAACAAGAACGAGAAGCCTATCATCAAAGCCAAAAATATGCTTGGGATTGGAAGAATGTCTTAGATACAACCTTACAAGAAGGAATGGAGAAAGGAATGGAAAAAGGAATGAAGGAAGGAATGAAGAAAGGAATGAAGAAAGGAATAGAGAAAGGAATAGAGAAAGGAATGGAAAAGGGTTTGAAAGAAGGTATCAAGCTGGGGATTGAGAAAGTCGTTGTAACTTGCATAGAAAAAGGTTTTGATGATGAGGCTATCCAAACTATAACAGGCCTAGACATAGAAAAAATAAAAGAAATTCGTAATCAAAAAAAATAGGAGATGCTATCCGTAGAAAAAATTGGCGGAACTTCAATGTCTGCCTTCGACCAAGTGTTATCCAACATCATTCTGTTCAATCCTGAAAAAATCTACAACCGAATTTATGTGGTTTCTGCGTATGCAGGCGTAACAAATTGGCTGCTTGAAGACAAAAAGACACAAGCACCGGGCATTTACCACCATTTTATTCAAGGTAAAAATTTTCATAAACAATTAGACGAACTTACGCAACGTCTCAAAGAGCTAAACAAAAAGTACGAAGATTTAGGTCTGAAATTGCCAGATGCTAATGATTTTATAGAAAATAGGATACAAGAGGCTCACAAGTACTTAGATAGCCTTGCCAATGTACTGGCTTCGGGCTATCTTGTAAAAGAAAATATCTTTCAAGCGGCTCGCGAAATTTTAGCTTCTATTGGTGAAAGCCATTCGGCTTTTAATAGTGTAAATATTCTGCAAAACAAAGGTTATCAGGCTAATTTTATTGATTTAAGCGGCTTTCACGACTCCGAAGCCCTTACCATAGACCAAAGAATTCAGAAGTCTTTATCTGTTGTTGATTTTTCAAAGACTATCTGTATTGTTACAGGTTATACCAAAGGCACAGAAGGAATTATGCGTGAATTTGATAGGGGCTATTCGGAGGTAACTTTTAGCAAGGTAGCTGTCTCCGTAAAAGCAGATGAAGCTATCATTCACAAAGAGTATCATTTGTCTTCGGCAGACCCCAATATCGTTGGTGTTGAGAATTGCGTGCCTGTAGGCTTCACCAACTATGATGTTGCCGACCAGCTCGCCGACGTAGGTATGGAGGCAATTCACCCAAAAGCCGCTAAACCCTTAGAAATCAATGGTATCCCGCTTAGGATAAAAAATACTTTTGAGCCATATCACCCTGGCACGCTTATTACCAAAGATTATGTTTGTCCTGAAAGCCGAATAGAAATTATCACAGGTTCGGACAAGGTAGTCATTTTAGATATTCACGACCCACTTATGGTTGGCTCTGTCGGTTACGATTTGCGTATTATGCAAGAATTAGAAAAACACAAAGTCAGTTATATTTTCAAAACTACCAGTGCCAACAGTATCTCAATGGTAATTTGGGAAAAAGATTGCAAAGACGATTTGGTAAAATCTTTGCAAGATAAGTACGAAACCATTACGATTCGCAAAGTGGCTATTGTTTGCTTGATTGGCACAAATATCAATCAGCCGGGTATGCTTGCTCGCACTGCTCAAACCCTCGCCGATAGTCAAATCAATATCATCAGCATCGGTTGTGCAATGCGACAGGTTAATATTCAGGTAGTTATAGAAAGAAGTTTTTTTCAGCAAGCTATCAAGATTTTGAACCAAACTTTTTCTCAAATGAAATGAAAAACATAAAATTGTATATCGTTTTGGTGTTGTTGTTACCTTTGGCTGTTTTGGCTCAGGATAGCTTAAAAAATGATACACTACACAAAAAAAGGCTCTATTGGGTAATTGGTTCGGCTTCGGTAGGATATGCAGGTTTGATGCTTGCCCTCAACGAGGCTTGGTACAAAAATCAGCCTCGTACGTCATTTCATTTTTTCAACGATAACCCCGAATGGAAACAAATAGATAAAATCGGGCATAGCTATTCGGCATATCATTTTAGCCGTGCCAGCACAGAGGCTTTTCGGTGGTGTGGAATGAATAAAGAAAAGGCAGTTTTGTGGGGAGCAATCAGCAGTCAGATTTTTATGACACCTATTGAAATTTTTGATGGCTTTTCTGCCGAATATGGGGCTTCGTGGGGCGATTTGATGGCAAATTTTTCAGGAGCATTGTTTTGGTGGGGGCAACATCAAATTTGGAACGAAGAACGACTGCATTTCAAGTTTTCTTTTAGTCCGAGTCCTTATGCCTCGCTTCGTCCTAATGTATTGGGTAAAAATATTGCCGAGCAAATCCTCAAAGATTACAACGGACAAACCTATTGGCTATCGCTCGATTTGTACAAATTTTTTCCAAAAACCAACTTTCCCAAATGGCTCAACGTAGCCATAGGCAAAGGAGCAAATGCAATGGTTTTTGCTCGCAATGCCGAAAACCAACTCAATGGCTTCGACGCTTACAGACAATATTACTTAGGTTTGGATTTTCATTTAGGCAACATTCCAACCAAAAGTAAATTCTTGAAAAAATTATTTTGGACTTTGGGAACTATTCGCTTGCCTGCTCCTGCCGTCTCGTACAGCCGAGTAGATAAAATTCAATGGCATTGGCTACATTTTTGAGATTTTTGGCTAATTTTACTGAAAAATGTAGATTCAAATGAACTTACAAGATTTCGTTAGAAGTGTTCCTGATTTTCCCAAAAAAGGGATTGTTTTCAAAGATATTACCACTTTGCTCAAAGAGCCAGAAGCATTTGCCGCAACAGCAGATATGCTCTACAATTTTTCTAAAAATTTAGACATACAGAAAGTTGCTGCCATAGAGTCTCGTGGATTTTTGTTCGGTTCTTTGTTGGCTCAAAGACTGAAAGCAGGTTTTGTACCCATTCGCAAGCCCAAGAAATTGCCCGCAGAGGTATATTCTCAATCTTATACACTCGAGTACGGTGAGGATACTTTAGAAATGCACCGAGATGCTATCAAGAAAGGAGAAAAAGTGCTTCTGCACGACGATTTGCTTGCAACAGGAGGCACAGCCGAAGCCGCCTGCAAACTCATAGAACAAGCAGGAGGGATTGTTTTACAAATTTCATTTCTTATTGAGCTTACTTTTCTGAAAGGCAGAGAAAAATTAGCCAACTATGATGTGGTGTCTTTGATAAGATACGAGCAAGAGGCTTAGCAAATGCTCTTATTTGTTCGTTTTGGTCATTGAGCGTAGCCGAAATACCGAAACGAACAAACAAATTGATAAGTTTATACTCAAAAATAAGTGGTTTTACACTTTTCTGTACGTTTCGGCTCATTTCGGCTTCGCTCAATGAACACGCTCAACGTACAGAAAAGCAAGTTTTCTCAAAACTTTTTACAAAAACCACTTTTGAATGAGTATAATATATTTTGAGTATAAATTTCTTGTCCTTATCAAAGTCAGAAGTTTTTTGTGTACTTTTGCAAAAAATTTAAAAGACGTAGTGTTGTGAAAGCAAAAACCATAAAGAAAAATAAGGTTAATATCATTACTTTGGGCTGTGCCAAAAATTTGGTAGATTCTGAAGAACTATTCACGCAGTTGATGGCAAACAAATTTGATGTAAGTCACGAAGCAAGTAAAGCCGATGCGGGCATTGTCATTATCAATACTTGTGGTTTTATAGAAAACGCTAAGCAAGAGTCCATTGATACCATTTTGCAGTATGCTGATGCCAAAGAAGCAGGCTTGATTGACAAACTTTATGTGACAGGTTGCCTCTCACATCGCTATAAAGATGATTTAGAGCAAGAAATCCCCCAAGTTGATGCTTTTTTTGGCACAAACGAACTACCTCGTTTGCTCAAAACCCTCAAAGCCGACTACAAACACGAACTCGTTGGCGAGCGTCTGCTCACTACACCCGCTCACTATGCTTATCTGAAAATTTCAGAAGGTTGCGACCGCCCCTGTTCTTTTTGTGCCATTCCGCTGATGCGTGGCAAGCACGTTTCCAGACCAATGGAACAACTTGTAGAGCAAGCCAAAAATTTTGCAAAAAAAGGTACAAAGGAACTGATTTTAATTGCACAAGATTTAACCTACTACGGCTTAGACATTCATAAAAAAAGAACCTTAGCCGAACTTTTAGAAAATTTGGCACAAGTAGAAGGAATAGAATGGATACGCTTGCAGTATGCTTACCCTGCGGGCTTTCCATTGGAAATTTTAGATGTTATCAAAAAATATTCAAATATCTGCAAGTATTTGGATATGCCCTTACAACACGGCTCTACCGAAATACTCCAAATAATGCGTAGAGGCATCACGAGAGAAAAAACAGAAGCTCTTTTAGACAAAATTCGTCAAAAAATCCCCGAAATAGCTCTGCGAACTACCCTGATTGTAGGACACCCCCACGAAACCCCCGCCCACTTTGAAGAAATGTATGAGTTTGTCAAGAAAATACGTTTTGACCGACTTGGGGTGTTCACTTATTCTCACGAAGAAAATACACACGCCTATACAATGCCCGATAACGTCCCCGAAGAAGTTAAGCAAGAAAGAGCCTCCGAGATTATGGCTTTACAACAAGATATTTCTTGGGAATTGAATCAAGAAAAAATAGGAAAAACCTTTAAAGTGCTTTTTGATAGAAAAGAAAGCGGCTATTTCGTAGGCAGAACCCAATACGACTCCCCAGAAGTGGATAACGAGGTACTCGTAAAAGCTAACAAAAACACCTATATTAAAATCGGGGATTTTGCTGATGTAAAAATTACACAAGCCCAAGAGTTCGATTTATTTGGGGAGCTGATTTCTTAGCTCCCCTTCAAAACTTTTTATCCTGCTAATACACACAAACTTTGCGGAAGAATAGCTACTTCCAACTGCTCACCTAAAGAGTAGTTTTCTCCGTCCAAATGTACTGCCCCTGCGTTCTTTCTTTTTAGGCTGACTTGCTTAGCTCTAAAAGATTGGTAATATTTTGTTTTTGGCAGACTTTTCAAAAATAAATCTAAGCCTATTTTGGGCATCTGCCATTTGGGGAAAGGTCTTAGAATACAAACATCTATGAAACCATCTTCAATATTGGCTTGGGGAGCAATAAAGGCATTATTACCATATTGCGAAGCATTAGCAAAAGTGATAGAAAACGCATCTACTTCAAAGCTATCGGTGTCTGTTTCTACGAGGTAAGATTCTGGTTCGTATTGAAAAAAAGCCTTGAGCGTACTTTCTACATAAGTCTGAAACCCTCTTTTACCCGCCTGAGCGAAAAGACTGCTTACATAAGCATCAAAGCCAACCCCCGAAGTGCAAAGGAAAGGCTTACCATTCACCAAACAGGTGTCTATACGTTTTTTTTGAAAATTCTTGATAATTTCAAAAGATTGCTTGGGAGGGCGATACATATTGAGATGTCGGGCTAAACCATTTCCCGAACCATACGGAACGATACCCAAAGGCACATCTGTACCAATCATAGCTTGTGCCACTTCATTGATAGTGCCATCGCCACCTACGGCAATCACACTATCAATGCCGCTATCAAGGGCTTGTTTGGTGATTTCGGTAGCGTGTCCTTCTCGTTCTGTAAAAGAAATGGCTATCTGATACGCATCTTTGGGAAAATACTCTGCTATCAGTTTTACTAACTTGTTCTTAGATTTTCCGCCAGAAATAGGATTGACAACAAATTGCAGTTTAGACATAGCTTTAAAAATATTTTTTTAACAATAAATTAACAAAAAGAGAATACAAACATAACATAAAATTTATTAAAGTAGAAAAATTTTTATTTTTTATTTTCAAATAAAAATGATTGAGGTATTTTTCAGTCAATCAGACAAATTTTTATATTTTTGCCTTTCATTTTTAGCACTTAAAACATAAAAATATATGAAAATAGCCGTAGTAGGTACTGGTTACGTAGGTTTGGTGACAGGAACTTGTCTTTCAGAAACTGGCAACACCGTAACTTGCGTAGATATTAACGAGGAAAAAGTAAAAAAGTTACAAGCAGGTATTATCCCCATTTATGAACCCGGTTTAGATGTGTTGTTCAATAGAAATATAGCACAAGGAAGGCTAAAATTTACTACTAATCTTGCCGAGGGCATTGCCGATGCCAAAATCATTTTTTTAGCTTTGCCCACCCCGCCCGATGAAGATGGCTCTGCCGACCTCAAATATATTCTGGGTGTAGCCGAAGATTTGGGAAAAATAATTAAAAACTATGTTGTAATTGTAGATAAAAGTACCGTACCCGTAGGCACAGCCGAAATGGTAAGAGAAAAAGTAGCTAAAAATGCCCAAACAGACTTTGATGTGGTTTCTAATCCCGAATTTTTGAGGGAGGGCGTAGCTGTTGAAGATTTTATGAAACCCGACCGCATAGTAATAGGCACAAGTTCGGAAAGAGCTAAAAAAGTGATGGAACAACTCTACCTGCCTTTTGTGAGGCAAGGCAATCCCATTATTTTTATGAGCGAACGCTCCGCCGAAATGACCAAATACGCTGCTAATGCCTTTTTAGCCACTAAAATTACTTTTATGAACGAAATTGCCAATCTTTGCGAAAAAGTAGGAGCAAATGTTGATGATATTCGCAAGGGGATTGGCTCGGATACGCGTATCGGGAAAAGATTTTTATTTGCAGGTATTGGCTACGGAGGCAGTTGTTTTCCCAAAGATGTGCAAGCCTTAGCCAAAACATCTGAGGATAAGGGCTATGATTTCAAAATTCTTAAATCGGTGATGGCTGTAAATGCTACCCAAAAAACAAAACTTATTGCTCCACTTAAAGCCTATTTTGGGGGGAATTTGCAAGGAAAACAGATAGCCATTTGGGGCTTGGCTTTCAAACCTTATACCGACGACATCAGAGAAGCCCCCGCTTTGGAAAATATAAAAATCTTGCTAGAAAGTGGTGCGAAAGTGCGTGCTTACGACCCCGAAGCAATGGAAAACGTAAAACAAACCCTTGGAAATACCATTGAATATGCCGATAGCCCTTATGGTGCTTTACTCAATTCTGATGCCTTAATGATTATGACCGAGTGGCCTGTGTTCCGTACCCCTGATTTTGAAGTGATTAGTAGTCTGCTAAAAAATAAAGTCATTTTTGATGGTAGAAATCTCTACGAACCCAAAGAAATGGAACAACTAGGCTTCCAATATTACAGTATAGGCAGGTAAGTATTTCCACAAAATTAAACGTACATTTATGTTTCTGTAAAAATTGGTTTTCTCGTCACCAGCGAGCCGCAGGCGAAGCAATTCTTTCACCGTCATTGCGAGCCGCAGGCGAAGCAATCTTTCAAACAGACAGATTACTTCGGTTTGCTACCGCAAACCTCGTAATGACGCCGATTTTTTTGCCTTAGCATTACTTGTTATACACTACCAAAATATAAATATACGTTTAATTTTGTGGAACTACTTATTGTTATACGAGTTTATCCGAACAGAGTTTCACAAAGTAAGTGAAGATAATTTTATGGGCAGGTTAAAGTGCCTTTAACAAAGCAAGCTGCTTGCGTGCATAAGAGCTCTGAGAATTTAGTTGTAAGGCACGCCTATAACAACCGATGGCAGCGGGTGTTTTGCCCATTTTTAGAAGCACATCTGCCAGCGTATTATGGGCATCTGCATTTTCGGGAAATTCTAAGATGTTGATTTTAGCGATACTCAATGCCTCTTGTTGTCTGCCTAAGCTAAGCAATTTTTGTGCAATTTGCGATAAAAGCACCTGAGTAATTTTATATTTTTGATGAATTTTGTAATGATTGTAGCTTTCAAGCACTTTATCTAAGCCTCCTTGTGCAAATCTTTGCATCAGAATACTTAGTGCGTCATCGTATTGAGGAATATTGAGTACGTGAAAGAACTCGTGTCTGCCTCCGCCTACGCACATATTGATAAGCGAATAAGCCATATTTAGTCCATTAGCACTATTACTAAGCATCACTAAGCCCGACTTTTCTTCGGGTATGCCTACTACATAAGCCTTTACGATGCCCATATCTCCCCAATGCCAAAAAGCCGTCCCTAAGTCGGTTTCGTACAAACCAAAGCCCAAGCCCCAAGTCATAGAAGCCAAAAAATTAGTTTTGGCTTTACTTTGTATTTTCCACATTTCTTGGTAGGTTTCTGGTTTCAGGGTTTCTCGTCTCAAAAGCATAGCCAAAAACTTACCGTAGTCTGCTCCGTTGGTGATAAGTGTATAAGATGCCGAAGGCTGTAAATGTTTATTGAAGCCGCCTGTTTGCCCCATACTGCCGTGTCCGTTTACGATATTGTTGGCGAACTTTTTCTCGTTCCATACATAGCTGCTGCTATCCATTCCCAAAGGCTCAAATACATACTCTTGGGCGAGTATTTCTAGGTTTTTTTTTGTAAGTGTTTCTACTACAAACTGCAAAAGTGAAATTCCTGTACCTGAGTAGTGCATATCGGTTGCGGGTTCATAAACCAAAAATTTGCCTCCGTTTGGGAAACCTGCCGAATGGGAAAGGCACAAACGTGCTGTGATTTTGAAGAAACGATTATCTTGAATTTTATAGCCCAAAAAGTTTTGTTCAATTATCTCTTTGCCAACATATTCTATAAGAGGTTTGTCCAAATCCAATACACCCTCCTCCATCAAACGCATACAAATATAGCCAAAAAGAGGTTTGCTCAGAGAGGCGGCTTCAAATACACTTTGCTGAGAAACAGGTTTTTGTGCGGCGGCATTGGCTACACCAAAGTTTCTACTCCAAACTAATCTCCCTTTTTTCACAATACCGATAGATAAACCCTGTACGCCCGCACTATCCATCATTTCGGGGATTCTTTTTTTCAAAAAATTAGTATCAATATCTTTTGAAAAAGTAGTAAAACCTAAAAAAAAGATAGTAATACGCCAAAAAACAAAAACAGCTCTCATACAACTTCAAATTTTTACGCTTCAACAAATTAAACAAAAAACACTTTCAATAAAAAGCATTTTCCGATAAAATTGTTTGCAGACGTATATTTTTTGCTCGTTCAGAAAAAATTTTTGCTAAATTTTACCAATGTAATTAAACGGAGTAATGGATTTGAGCTCTTTTTTTAGGTTCTCGCTTAGGTTGAGTGTTTCTATAAAGTTGGCTATCGTTTCGGCAGTAATTTTATGGTTGGTACGAGTTAATGCTTTGAGTGTTTCATAGGGCTGGGGATAGTTTTCTCTACGCAAAATAGTTTGGATAGCTTCTGCTACTACTGCCCAATTTTCTTCCAAATCCCTACGAAGTGCCTCCTCGTTGAGTTCTAATTTATCTAAGCCTTTTATCAAAGATTTGAATGCAATGAGTGTGTGAGCAAATGGCACACCTATATTTCGTAATACGGTAGAGTCTGTTAAATCTCTTTGCAGACGTGAAATAGGCAATTTTGCAGATAAATACTCAAAAATAGCATTGGCGTAGCCTAAATTTCCTTCTGCATTTTCAAAGTCAATGGGATTTATTTTGTGTGGCATCGCCGATGAGCCAACTTCATTGGGGTTTACTTTTTGTTTAAAATAATTCATCGCTACATATTGCCAAACATCTCTGGCAAAATCAATCAGGATAGTATTGATACGCTTGAAGGCATCGAAAATAGCGGCTAAGTGGTCGTAATGCTCAATTTGTGTAGTAGGATAGCTTCTCTTTAAGCCCAAAGAACTGACAAAATTCTCGGCAAACTGATGCCAAGCTATTTGAGGATAAGCAACAAAATGAGCATTCATATTGCCTGTTGCCCCACCGAATTTGGCAGCAAAAACCGAGTGCATAGAAAGTTTTTTTTGCTCACGCAATCTTACCTCAAATACTTTCCACTCTTTACCCATTGTAGTTGGGCTGGCGGGTTGCCCGTGTGTATGGGCAAGCATTGGCACGTTTTGCCATATTCGGGCTTTATGAGCTATTTGGGTGAGAAGTTCTTCCAAAAGAGGTAATACTTCTTGCTCTAAGGCATCTTTGAGGCTCAAAGGAATGGCTGTATTGTTTATATCTTGCGAGGTAAGTCCGAAGTGTATAAATTCTTGATATTGTTTTAGCCCCAACTTTTCAAAAGCCTGTTTGATAAAATACTCAACGGCTTTTACATCGTGATTGGTGATTTTTTCTATTTCCTTGATTTGTTGAGCATCTTCTATGCTGAAATTTTCATAAATCTTGCGAAGCCAAGAATAATTGTCTTTATTGAATTCTTGCAACTGAGGGAGTGGCAAGTTACACAAAGCAATGAAATATTCAATTTCAATTTTTACACGATATTTGATAAGTGCAAATTCTGAAAAAAACTCAGATAAGGCTTTCGCTTGGGCTTGATAACGCCCATCAATTGGGGATATATTAAGCAAAGAAGACATCATTAAGATTAGTTCATTAGGCTTCACCGATTTTGCCGAAAGGAGGAATATTGAGGTTATTGCTACCGATTTTACCAAAATTATTTTCGTAGATTTCAATATTCTCTTTCAAAGCCGCCAACAAGCCTTTGGCGTGTTCGGGAGTGAGTATCATACGCGATTTGACTTTGGCTTTGGGCATTCCCGGAAGCATCACGATAAAATCCATCACAAACTCACTTTGCGAGTGCGATATCATCACTAAATTAGAGTATGAACCTTCGGCTATTTCGGCGTTTAGTTCTACATCAATGCTATTTTCTTGGGAGGTTTTTTTTGTCATACGAAGATTATGGTTTGGGCAAAAATAGCAAAGTTGTTTCACATTTCAAAAAATACTGCTTTCCTTGAAAACTCGTTTTTTCAAAAAGATTGAAAAACACCGCAAAAAAATTATCTTTGAAGCAAAAATTTTAGGCTTATGCAAAAAAGCATCATAGACCAAAACTTATTGAGCATCATTGTACAAAGGCTTTGCCAGCAACTCATAGAAAACCACGAAGATTTTGAGTATAGCGTTTTGCTTGGCATACAGCCCAAAGGCGTATTTGTTGCCCAACGTATTGCCCAAGAATTGCAAAAAATAATTCAAAAAAACATTCCTCTTGGCTTTTTGGATATTACTTTTTTCAGAGATGATTTCAGGCGTCGCGAAAAGCCCCTCTCTGCCAATACCACAAAAATTGATTTTTTGATAGAAGGCAAAAAAGTAATTTTGATAGATGATGTCCTCTACACGGGCAGAACCGTCAGAGCCGCCTTAGATGCAATGCTTGCCTTCGGCAGACCTGAAAGCGTAGATTATTTGGTGCTGATTGATAGAAAATATACACGAAATTTGCCCATAGAAGCCACTTACGTAGGCAAAGCTGTTCATACCTTAGCCAAACAACGCGTAAAAGTAGAACTTCGTGAGCAAGGTTTCGAGCAAGACGCTGTTTGGTTAGTTGAGAGTTAGTCAAAACAAAATGCTTTGCAAAAGGTTTTTAAGGCAAACCTTTCGGCAATGAATTGGAAAGAAAAAATTTTTTCAAAAGAATTTTTGGAACAACAAAGAACCTGTTGCGACCCGCTCGCCGATGCCTACGCTCAACAAATAGCTTCGGAAGTGCCTACAGCTATTGCTCAACTGCTTACTTGGCTCAACAACACCCAAGCCGATTGCCCGCAAAGCGTTCAGCCAATTGTAGAAAAATATTTTTCCGAAGCACAAATCCCCGCTTGGGCTGATAGAAACCGTATGCTAAAAGCAAGTGCTTTCTTCTCGAAGCACGAAAATTTGATTTTGTACTTGCTCGGTGTGCTTTCTTTGCCTTACTGCTATGCGGCTAGCAACGGCGTACAAGTGCTTTTCTTTTCCAAAAGATTGGAAAAAGACACCTTCCAAAGACTTCAAGAAACAGCTCTTTTCGTAATAAATGCCAATACTTACAGCATAGAAAATGAAACTGAATGGAAAAAAAATATCCTGAAAATCAGGTTATTACATGCCCTGATGCGGATTTTCGTTCTGAAAAGTAACAAGTGGCAAGATAAATGGGGCAAGCCTATCAATCAGGAAGATATGGCAGGCACGAACCTAAGTTTTTCGTATATCGTTTTGCGTGGTATGCGAAAATTGGGCTTTGCCTTTTCTGCAAAAGAAGCCGAAGATTTTCTGCATCTTTGGAACGTAATCGGCTATCTGCTTGGCGTGCAAGAAACACTCCTGCCCAACACGATGCAAGAAGCATTCTGGTTAGACAAACAAATTTCAGAAAAAGAATTTGCCCCAAGTAATGAAGGAAAAATCCTTTGCAAAGCTCTTATTGCTACTTTTACTCAGCAAAGTCCTTTACCGATTTTTGCCGATTTTGCTATTGCTCAAATGCGTTTTTTGCTCGGCGAGAGAGTTGCTCAAATCCTTGATATTCCTGCCAAAAACATCTCTAAAATTATTCCTATCCTTACCCTATCCGAACAAACTGCTTCGTGGCTTGTGCCAAAAGCTAATTTTAGAGCAGAAATCGCAAAAGCTATCTGAACTTTTAAAAGTGTAAGGGCGTTACAGCAATACTATCAAAAAAAACGTAAATTTATGAGAAAGTTATTTTTTTTCCTTTCCTTGCCCCTCATTCTGGGTTCTTGTGTTTCTATCAAGCAAGATGAAGTAGGCTTCCGCCGAAGATTTGGCAGGCTTAGTGATAGAATGCTTACAAGCGGTCTGCACGGCGTCAATCCCTTTACCAGTGTGATGATAAAAGTTCCTATCCGTACAATGAATTTAACTGTCTTGGCTGACCTACCTACCAAAGAAGGGCTTACAGTGAAAACAGAGGTTACAGTGCTGTATCACATTCAACAAGATAAAATTGCTACTATCCTCAAAGAAATTGGTATCAACTATGAAGCGACACTAATTGCACCTGCTTTTAGGTCGGTGGTACGTGATGTAAGTGCTCGTTTCTTAGCCAAAGATTTACATACAGCCGAAAGAGCCAATATTGAAAATACTATTGCCAAGGATCTATCAAATTTCATAGGTTCAAGAGGTTTTGTTGTAGAAAGTGTTTTACTCAAAAGTATCAAATTGCCCGATAGATTGGTAGAAGCCATTGAAGCCAAATTACAAGCCGAACAAGAAGCACAAAGAATGCAATTTGTTTTAGAACAAGAAAAATTAGAGGCTCAAAGACGTATCATAGAAGCACAAGGTATCAGTGATGCTCAAAAAATATTAGCCGAAGGGCTCAATCCAATGATATTGCAATATCAATACATTCAGGCTTGGCGAGAACTTGCCAAATCACCTAATTCTAAGGTTATCATTACAGATGGGCAAACTCCCTATTCGCTCAATGAAACCCAAAATGCCATCAATCCTATCATCGTTCCAAAAAAGAAATAAACTGCATATACCTAAACTTATTTCAGTTTTCCTGTGCATTGAGCGGAGCCGAAATGCACAGGAATTTTTTAATTTTTGAGTTTTTCTTTGAAAACTTTTTTGAGTTTTTCCAATTTAGGCTTGATGACAAACACACAATAGCCCTGCCCCGAATTGTTATTGTAGTAGTTCTGATGATAGTCTTCGGCTTTGTAAAACTTCTTGAAAGGCGTAACTTCGGTAACAATCGGCTTAGCAAAAACTTTTTCGGCATTGAGCGTAGCGATAACTTTTTCGGCAATAGCTTTTTGTTCGGGGGTGTGGTAAAAAATAGCCGACCGATATTGCGTGCCAACATCATTGCCTTGTCTGTTGGGGGTGGTGGGGTCGTGTGTGCCGAAAAAAACTTCTAAAATCTCTTGAAAACTGACTTTACTTTTATCAAAAGTAATCTGACAAACTTCGGCGTGTCCTGTGGTTTCCGAACAAACTTCTTTGTAGGTAGGGTTTTCTTTATGCCCTCCCGAATAGCCCGATTCTACCTTTGTTACGCCTTCAATCTGCTGAAATACAGCCTCAACACACCAAAAGCAACCCGCTCCGAGTGTGGTGGTTTCTAAATTTGCCGAATTTGTCATATTTTCTGTTTTTTTCTGTGGTTTTTCTGCCGTTTTTTGTCCGCAAGCCGAAATACAGAGCAATACAAACACAAAAACAGCAACAAATTTCTTGAAATGATACATCGGTGTAAGTTTTTTGGTAATATAACACTTACGAAAGAACTTATGTTATGAAAATTATGCTTTTTTCAGAGGTGAATTTTCTTCTTTCGCCAAAGCATTGAAAACAAGCCTGTCAATCCATTTTTTGGGTAGCCATTTGTTCAGAAAAACCGTCAATTTGCCTTGTTGGGTAAGTACGAGTGTTGGTTTTCGTTTAAGAGTTGCTTGCAAAATGTGGTGAGCAACTTCTTCGGCACTCATCATTTTTTGTTCATCTCGGGGCGACTCGCCTTGCGGTTTGCCATCTTTGGCAAGAGCAGTATTACGAATGTTGGAAGCCGTAAAACCGGGACAAGCCGTAAGAACATGTACATTTTTGGGAAGCATTTCGGTACGCAGAGCCTCCAAAAAGCCATTCATTGCAAATTTAGAAGCCGAGTAGGCAGTTCGGGCGGGCAATCCTCTGTAACCAGCAATAGATGAAATCCCTACGATAGAGCCTTTTTGAGCAATGATGTAAGGCAGAGCGTATTTGGTCATATACACCGTTCCGAAAAAATTGATTTCCATTACTTGCCTGATAACCGAGAGTTCGCATTCCTCAAACAAGGCACGCATCGAGATACCTGCATTGTTGATAAGTACATCAATTTTACCAAAAGCTGCAATGGTTTTTTCTACAACATTTTTACAATCATTTTCGTTGCTAACATCGGCTACTACGGCTAAACAAACAATATTTTGACTTTCCAAGTGGCGTTTGCTTTCTTCGAGGGCTTGTGCGTTTCGTCCCGTGATTACTACATTTGCCCCTGCCTTGCCAAAGATTTCGGCACAAGCCTTTCCTATTCCCGAAGAGCCACCCGTAACGACAACCACTTTATCATTCATTGGCTACTTTTGCTTTTTGAGGAATTTGAAGAATATGCCCACATTTAGAACATTTGTGCAAATCAGTATTATTGTTGAAACGAGCAAAAGTTTCGGGTAATTGCTTTTCTATATTGATTAGTTTGAAATATTCATCATATAATTTGTTGCCACAATTATCGCAATACCATTGAAATCCGTCGGTATCTTGTGGTTTTCTGCGTTCTTCTATTACCAAACCTATTGTACCTGCGGGGCGTTGGGGCGAGTGAGGAATTTTGGCATTGAGCAAATAGATTTCACCTTCGCGAATGGGAATATCCTTAAACTCTCCATTTTCAATAATTTTCAGCACCATATCACCTTTAATTTGATAAAAAAACTCGGGGGTTTCGTTGTAATGGTAGTCCTTTCTGAGGTTGGGTCCGCCAACAATCATCACAATCATATCACCACCGGGGTATACTTCTTTGTTGCATACAGGGGGCTTGAGGGCATCTTTGTTTTCCTCTACCCATTTCATTAGGTTATGGACATTGATATTCATACCGATTTTGTTGTTTTACAATTTTGTAAAGATACGATTTTTTTCAATATTGAAGCAAATTTTTGAAAATGGCAAAAGCAAAAAGTGCATATTATTGTCAGAGTTGTGGTTACAATTCGCCTAAGTGGTTGGGGCGTTGTCCTTCGTGTGGGCAGTGGAATACTTTTGTAGAAGAACTTATCCAAAAAGAAGAACCTACCAAAGGCAGTTGGAAATCTTCTGTTTCTACCAAAATCGCAACGAAACCTCGCCTAATTGATGAAATAAACTACGAGGAACAAGCACGTCTCCAAACCAAAGACAAAGAACTTAATCGCGTTTTGGGCGGAGGCATCGTAGCAGGTTCTTTGGTACTGATTGGCGGTGAGCCGGGCATCGGCAAATCTACGCTTATGCTTCAAATTGCTTTGAGCTTAGAAGGACTGAAAGTTTTGTATGTTTCGGGCGAGGAAAGCGAGCAACAAATAAAAATGCGTGCCGAACGATTAGAGCAAAGAGGTTCGGAGTGTTATTTGCTTACCGAAACCGCTACGCAAAATATTTTCAAACAAATTGAAGCCTTAGAGCCTGATATTGTGATTATTGATTCTATCCAAACGCTTCATTCTTCGTTTATTGAGTCTTCGGCGGGGAGTATTTCGCAGGTACGCGAATGTACTGCCGAACTGATGAAGTTTGCCAAAGAAACAGGCACGCCTGTTTTTCTGATAGGTCATATCACGAAAGAAGGCACTTTGGCAGGTCCGAAAGTTTTGGAGCATATGGTTGATACCGTGTTGCAATTTGAAGGAGATAGGCATTTGGTTTATAGAATTTTACGCACAACCAAAAATCGTTTTGGCTCTACTTCGGAGTTAGGTATTTACGAGATGATAGGCTCTGGCTTGCGAGAGGTGAGCAATCCTTCTGAAATACTTATTTCCCAAAGAGAAGAAACCCTAAGCGGTGTAAGTATCGGTGCAACTTTGGAAGGAAATCGTCCTTTGCTGATAGAGGTGCAATCGTTGGTAAGTCCTGCAACCTATGGCACACCCCAACGCAGTAGCACAGGTTTTGACTCAAAACGGCTCAATATGCTTTTGGCTGTTCTGGAAAAAAGAGGTGGTTTTAGGCTTAGCTCGCAAGATGTATTTCTGAACATAGCAGGCGGTTTGCGTGTTGAAGACCCCGCTATAGATTTGGCTGTTTGTTGTTCGGTTGCTTCGTCTTACGAAGATATACCTATTTCGCCGAAAGTCTGCTTTGCCGCCGAAGTAGGTTTGGGGGGAGAAATTAGAGCAACTACACGCATAGAGAATCGTATCACCGAAGCCGAAAAATTAGGCTTTCAGACCATTTTTATCTCAAAATATAACCTCAAAGGGCTTAACTTGGGCAATTACCAAATTCAAATAAAGGCTTTCAGCAAATTAGATGAAGTTTTTAGAGATATTTTCTGAATTGTTGGCAAACTAATTTTATTTTTTTTCAGTTCGTTTAGTAGAATCAAATGAAAACACATCTATTTAAATGAAAAAAATTTTTTTCGTTGTCTTTTATTTCGTTTTTTCGGTTGTAAAGGCTCAAATCAATCCTGCGGGAGAAAGTTTTGTGTATAGCCTTAGCAAAGACGGCAACCAAGCTGCAGAAATTTACCTGCAAACCGATAAAAAAACCAGCCAAATCAATCAAGTTACTTGCTATAAAATTACGGGGTTTGCTAAAATTACAGCCGCCTTGGGGATTATCAATTTTGACAATAAAATCACCTCTTGGATTGATGTAAAAAGTTTCAAGACTTGTAAAGTACACGCCTACTTTGATGATGGGAAGAAAAAGACAAATTACATAGTGGAGTGCAATCACGCCAAACGTTTGCTATCGGCTTATAGCCTCGAAAAGCCTAACGAGAAAAAAACTTTTACCTTTGCCCCCAATACCGAAGATGCTTGGAGTGCCTTTTTCCTCATTCGCCGAACCGATTTTTCCAAACTAAAACCCAATGACTTGATTAACTTTAATATGATAACAGATGAGGAAAAGTCGCAGGCAATTTCGCTGAAATATTTAGGTAAAAAAACTATGACTTTTGGCAAAAAAACTCAGGAATGTTATATTTTGGCTTGGGCTTCACCCGAAATTGAAGGTATAAAAACAAAATCTATCCGCATAGCTATTACAGCCGATAAAGAACAAATACCCGCTAAAATGTACGTAGATACCGATAAAGGCTTTTTTTCCATTGAACTGAAAAGTTTTATCAAATAACTTAATTGATGACTGCACGACCTATTGTTGCTCCTTCGGTGCTTGCCGCCGATTTTGCTAATCTACAAAAAGAAATAGAGATGCTCAACGCCAGTCAAGCCGACTGGATACATTTAGACATTATGGACGGAATGTTTGTTCCGAATATCTCTTTCGGAATGCCCGTCTGCAAGGCTATTCAGCAGTATGCAAAAAAACCTTTGGATTATCATCTGATGATAGAAAAGCCTGAACGCTACGTGGCAGAGTTTAGAGATTTAGGAGCAAATAGCATTTCGGTTCATATTGAGGTTTGCCCACACTTGCACCGAAACATTGAGCAAATCAAAAACTTAGGTTGTAAGGCAGGTGTAGCCATCAATCCGCACACTTCGGTAAGCACCCTAAGCGATATTATTGCCGATATAGATTTGGTCTGTTTGATGTCTGTCAATCCGGGTTTTGGTGGGCAAAAATTCATTGAACATACCTACCAAAAAGTACGAGAACTTAAAAAACTCATAGAAAATACAAAATCAAAGGCTTTGATAGAAATTGATGGCGGTGTAAGTTTGCAAAATGCTCATTTACTTTTAGAGGCAGGAGCGAATATATTGGTAGCAGGAAGTTTTGTTTTCAGTTCTCAAAATCCATTGAAGACAATTGAAGATTTAAAAAATTTACAAGCTGTTTTTTAGTAAAAACTTACTTCAAAGAGCATTCTTTGCAAATACTTTTTTTGGCTATTTCTCCTGTATTTTGTATTTTAGAGAACCTGAAACAAGATTTATCCTAAATTAGATATTGTTTCGCTTTCCTATCAAAATGAGAAAAAGGCTTATGAACACTGCAATACGCTTATTTTTAATTTTTTGGTCAATTTTATTAGGGCTGACAAGCCAAGCACAGACGACCTTGTCGTATGCCGCTACCGAATTTTGTAAGTTTGCCCCTACCAATCCACTTCCTACGATTGCTACGCCGCCAGGCGGGACGTTTAGTAGTAGCAGTCCTAACTTGGTGGTTAATCCCACAACAGGAGAAATAAATTTAGCGGCATCGGTGGTAGGTGGTCCTTATGTAGTTACTTATACGCAAGGCGGCACAGCCGATTTCTCCTTGTTTATTATAGAGCCAGCTCCCATAGTTTTGAGCTATCCGAGTGCTAATATCTGTATGACCCCTCTGCCTCCTGTTTCGCAAAGGCAACCCAACAGCGTTAGTCCCATAGGAGGTACGTTTTCCATAGCTCCTGCCGCTACCGACCTTACTATCAATCCTGCTACGGGAGTAATCAGTTTCAGCCCCGCTACGCCACAAGGTATTTATACGGTTACTTACACCGTAGACCAAGCAGGTTGTATTGGTAGCCAAACTTTTACGCTTAATCTTTTTCAGCCTGTACCAAACCCTACGCTTTCGTATCCGCAGACAAGCTACTGCCAGTTAGAACCTAATCCAAGTCCAACATTTTCGCCTTCGGGAGGTACATTTTCGGCTACGCCTACGGGATTAAGTATCAATCCAAGCACGGGGGTAATCAATCTATCTGCCAGTAGTGGAGGAACTTACACTGTTTCTTACACGGTAGGAAATTTTTGTGGCAATAAAACTGCCAATTTTAACCTCACTATCATTCCTGAACCTCCAACTCCTACATTAAGTTATCCACAGACGGCTTATTGTAAATCGGACCCTAATCCTACGCCTACATTTTCGCCTTCGGGGGGGACGTTTTCGGCAAGTCCTGCGGGCTTAGTCATCAATGCTACCACAGGAGTAGTTGATATTGCCGCAAGTGCTACAGGAACTTATACTATTACCTATTCGGTGGGGACAGGTTTATGTACCAAAACTGTAAATACAACTTTTACGCTTAACCCTAATCCTATAATTACGACCTTCACCTATCCGAATACTTCTTACTGCCAAAACGACCCCAACCCTACGCCTACGGTCAATCCGACAGGAGGCACATTTTCTGCCCCCGCAGGTGTTGTTATCAACGGCACAACAGGGCAAATAGACTTGGCAAGCTCTACACCCGGCACTTACAACATCAGCTACACGATTACAAGTTCGGGGTGTAGCACTACGCAAAACTTTACGCTTACTATCAATCCTGCCCCTGCCAATCCTACGCTTTCGTATCCACAAACAGCCTATTGCGTGAATGATGCTCCTGCAACGCCTACGTTTTCGCCTTCGGGAGGAACATTTACGGCAAGTCCTGCGGGGTTGAGTATCAATGCCTCAACAGGTGTTGTTACGCCCAACACCTCCACGCCCAACACTTATACCATTACTTACACGGTTATTTTGGGCAGTTGCTCCAAACAAACTACTTTCATGCTTACAATAAATCCTAACCCTGTTATTACGACCTTCACCTATCCGAATACTTCTTACTGCCAAAACGACCCCAACCCTACGCCTACGGTCAATCCGACAGGAGGCACATTTTCTGCCCCCGCAGGTGTTGTTATCAACGGCACAACAGGGCAAATAGACTTGGCAAGCTCTACACCCGGCACTTACAACATCAGCTACACGATTACAAGTTCGGGGTGTAGCACTACGCAAAACTTTACGCTTACTATCAATCCTGCCCCTGCCAATCCTACGCTTTCGTATCCACAAACAGCCTATTGCGTGAATGATGCTCCTGCAACGCCTACGTTTTCGCCTTCGGGAGGAACATTTACGGCAAGTCCTGCGGGGTTGAGTATCAATGCCTCAACAGGTGTTGTTACGCCCAACACCTCCACGCCCAACACTTATACCATTACTTACACGGTTACTTTGGGCAGTTGTTCCAAACAAACTACTTTCACGCTTACCATAAATCCCAACCCAGTTATCACGACTTTTACTTATCCGAACACGGCTTACTGCCAAAATGACCCTAATCCTACGCCTACGGTCAATCCGACAGGCGGCACGTTTTCTGCTCCCACAGGCGTTGTCATCAACGGCACAACAGGGCAAATAGACTTGGCAAGCTCTACACCCGGCACCTACAACATCAGCTACACGATTACAAGTTCAGGGTGCAGCACTACCCAAAATTTTACGCTTACTATCAATCCTGCCCCTGCCAATCCTACGCTTTCGTATCCACAAACAGCGTATTGTGTGAGTGATAGCCCTGCAACGCCTACGTTTTCGCCTTCGGGAGGAACATTTACGGCAAGTCCTGCGGGGTTGAGTATCAATGCCTCAACAGGTGTTGTTACGCCCAACACCTCCACGCCCAACACTTATACCATTACTTACACGGTTACTTTGGGTAGTTGTTCCAAACAAACTACTTTCACGCTTACAATAAATCCGAACCCTGTTATTACAACCTTTACCTATCCGAATACTTCTTATTGCCAAAACGACCCCAACCCTACGCCTACGGTCAATCCGACGGGAGGCACATTTTCTGCCCCCACAGGTGTTGTTATCAACGGCACAACAGGACAAATTGATTTGGCAAGTTCAACGCCAGGCACCTACAACATTAGCTACACTATCACAAGTTCGGGGTGTAGCACTACGCAAAACTTTACGCTTACTATCAATCCATTGCCTCCTACGCCTACGTTAAGTTATTCGCAAACAAGCTATTGCACTACTGATGCAAACCCAAGTCCAACATTTTCTCCTTTGGGGGGTACGTTCTCGGCAAGTCCTGCGGGGCTAAGCATCAATGCAAGTACAGGAGTAATCAATCTTTCAACAAGTACGCATGGTAGTTACACCATTACTTATACACTTACTAATAGTTGTGGTACAAGTAGCACTACGTTTGCTCTTTCGGTAGTAGCTACGCCCCCCACGCCTACGGTAAGCTATCCTCAGACAAGTTATTGCACTACCGACCCCAATCCAAGTCCAAGTGTTTCACACGTAGGAGGCACGTTCTCGGCAAGCCCTGCGGGGCTAAGTATCAATGCGAGTACGGGAGTAATCAATCTTTCGGCAAGTACAGCGGGCAATTATGTAGTTACTTATACGCTTGCTAATGGCAGTTGTACAAGTAGTAGAACATTTGCCCTTAGTATTGTGCAAACGCCATCTGCCCCTACGGTTATGAATGGCACGCGTTGCGGAGCGGGTAGCGTTACGCTTACGGCTTCGGGGGGTACAAGTGGCAACTATCGTTGGTATCAACCTGATGGTGTAACACTTATCGCTGGCGAGGTAAATAACACCTACCAAACACCGCCTTTGTTTGTTCCTGCTACCACTTATTATGTTTCTATCGTGAATGGCTCTTGCGAAAGTCCGCGTGTGCCTGTACAGGCTCTTGTGCAACTTAGCCCCCCTACTATTAGTGTAACAGGTACAGTTACAGACGTAAGCACTTGCAATCCTGCCAATAGTGGAGCTATTGATATTAGCATTTCGGGAGGAACACCTCCTTATACGTTCAGTTGGTCAAATGGGGCAACAAGCGAAGACCTAAACAACATTACAGCAGGCACTTACACCGTAACGGTCAGTGATTTTTACAATTGCCAGTCTGTTGCTACAAGTTTTGTAGTAGGTACAAACATTGCACCGCTAAGTATCACGGCAAATGCCACCAATACAAGTCTTAATGAGGGCGAAAGCACTACATTGAGCGTTAGCAGTTCGCACAATATTGTAAGCTATGTGTGGTCGCCTACTACGGGGTTATCTGATGCAAATAGTGCCAATCCTACGGCTACTCCTACCGAAACAACTACCTACACCATTACGGCTACCGACGATAGAGGCTGTACGGCTACCTCACAAATTACGATTGAAGTGTTTGGCAATGAGATTTTCGTGCCTAATGCCTTCGCACCTGAAGGCAATGATTTGAAAAACAAGACTTTCAGAATTTTTGGCAATGGCATTGCCGAAATAAACTTGCGTATTTTTGATAGGTTGGGGCAAGTTGTGTATGAAACCAACAGCATCAGCGAAGCAAGTAACACAGGTTGGGACGGAACTTTTGGGGGCAAGCAGTTGCCTGCGGGTGTTTTCACTTGGGAACTGAAAGGTAAGCATCTTACAGGGGCTAATCTGAGCTACAAAGGGAAAAATACAGGAACTTTGCTATTAGTAAGGTAAAAAGCCAAGACACAAGAACCGAAGGTGTTGGGGAATCCAAACAAAATGAAATGTTTTTTCTATGCTTGTTCTTGGTAATCCTCAAAAAATTGAGGACGGAAATTCACCAAAAAAAGTTCCTTTTCGGCACGGGTAATGGCTGTATAGAGCCAACGTAAAAATTCAGCATTCACCATATCTTCGGTCATAAAGCCTTGCTCTACGAAAACAGCTTTCCATTGCCCCCCTTGCGATTTGTGGCAAGTGATAGCGTAAGCAAATTTTACTTGTAAGGCATTTAGATACGGGTCATCTTTGAGGGCTTCTTGGCGTTTGCGATGTTGAGTAATATCTGAATAGCTTTCTAATACTTGTTCGTAGAGTTTTTCGTACATTTCGGCAGGCATTGAGGGGTGTTCGGTGTAGAGTGTGTCCAAGATAACTTTCGCCTCAAAAGTTGTGGTATCAGGATAATCTACCAAACGCAGTTCCATTGTGACAAATCGGAAACCATATTCTTCTTCTTCATTACGGATTTTTAGGATTTCAACAAAATCGCCATTAGCCAAAAAACCTTCTTGTCCGTTATCGGCAAGTACGAAATAATTATTTTTCACAATCATCAAGTAGTCCCCAGCTTCTATTTCACTTTCCGAAAAACGAATGTTGCGGCGTATGTAACGATTGAAATTATTAGCATTTTTATTGGAACGGCAAATTACAATGCTATCCTCTATGCCATACTTATTATAGGCGTAGCGAAGTCCGTCTTCTAACTTTTCGGCTGTCATTCTATAAAAATCTTTATAGACTTTTGTTCGCAAACCTAAGCGTATCTCATTGGCTCGGAGTTGGTTGCGTATGAGAGTGGCATTGTATAAAATGCCTGAGTGTTCTGCTTGCCTCATCACTTGCGTAAATTCGCAGAACTGCACATTCAGGTTATACTGATTGGCAAGGTAGTCTTTATCCAAAGCCACGCTTATATTTTCGCCTACGGGTGGTAATTGAGCCACGTCGCCTACCAAAAAAAGTTTATTTTCAGCCTTTGGGTTTTCAAAAACATAGCTTACCAAATCATCTAAAAGGCTTTTTGAACCTATTACAGGTTTATCGGAAATCATAGAAGCCTCATCTACAATGTAAATAGTTCTTTCGGAAGTATTTTTCACTCTCTTGAAAACGAATCTTCCTTGCTTGGTGTCGGTTTGTTGATATATTTTTCGGTGAATAGTAGAGGCTCTTTTTTGGGCATAGCTTCCCAATACTTTGGCGGCTCTGCCTGTGGGGGCGAGCAAGGCTACTTTGTATCCTATTTTGGAGGCAATTTTTACTAAATTGCTCACCATCAGGGTTTTACCTGTACCTGCATAACCACGTAACAGAAAAGTGGCTTTTTTTTCTTTTTTTGCAAAAAATGTATCTAATTCTTTAGCAAAAAAGAGTTGTTCTTCGGTAAGTTGCAAATCTATATTATCAACAAAAATTTTTGATACGAGCATATTCAAAAAGCTAAGTAAAAGTCTCCGAGAAGCTCACGAAATTGTTCCGTATAAGTTTCGTCATCATTTTTGATGTAAAGTTTTTCTATTTGTAGCTCTGTGCTAACAAAACCTACGGCGGCAATATACCTAAAAAGTTTGTGTTTGGGGCTATGATAAATTTCTAAAATTTTACTTGGAAACAAATTTTTAATTTTGCAAAAAGCTAAAAATTGTTGCATCTGGTAAGGAGGAAGCAACACAAAAGCAATTCCTTCGGAGGCTAACAAAGTTCCGATACATAAAGCAAGTTCTTGTAAGCTAAGGGTTTGTTGGTGTAGAGCAATGTTTTTGTGCGGGTTATCTGAAAGTAAATGTTTTTCGTAAAAAGGAGGGTTGCAAACTATTAGGCTAAATTTTTCGTTGGTTGTTGTTGCAAACTCTTGCACCGATTGATGCAAAAGTTTGATTTTTTCTGAAAAATTATTCTCTGCGATATTAGTTTGTGCTTGCAAAAAGGCGTTTTCTGCAATTTCAAGAGCGGTAATCGTAGCATCAGGGTATTTTTGATGAAGCATAAAAGCCAGCAATCCTGTTCCTGTACCGATGTCTAAGATGTTTGTGGGCTTTTCGTGCTTACAATAACTGCCCAAAATACAGGCTTCGGTGCTTACTTTCATTACGGCTTGTCCCTGCCTTACACGAAAATGCTTGAATTGAAAATAGTTGTTTTTACCCTTCATATTCATAGGACTTTCGCAAAATAATAAAAATTGGCGACTGAGCGAAGCCGAAGTCCCAATTTTGGGCGTTTCGACTACTTGTGCCAAGCCTTTGCTACCAAAGGTAAGGGTTCTTCCCTAACTCTCCTAATCTGTCAGAACTTTGTGAGAGGAGACTAACAGTTTGGTAAGATTTTGGTGGTATAGGTGAAAAACCTTATATGAGTATGCAAAAAGCAGTGTATTTATTATTTTTTTTCTTGGCTTATTGTGCCAGCTGTCAGGAATTGCCGCAAAATGGCAAAACAATCCTTGTCAGAAGATTTTATACTCCATCAAAAGTGGTTTTTCAGAATTTATTCCAAGAAACGTACTTATCTGTACGTTGAGCGGAGCCGAAACGCACAGATAAGTACAAAACCATTTATTTTTGAGTATAAAATAAAAAGTCCCAAGCAAATTGCTTGGGATTTTCGCTTAACAATTAAACAACATAAACAAACAAAACTTATATGCTTAGCTCTTTTTTCTTAGGAAATTTTTAATGAAATGTAACCAAGTTTTGTGCCAAAAATTTTATTTTTGAAAAAATATTTTCTGCATAAACTCCTAATCCAATGAAAAGAAACCAATCTTATTTGTTCCTCGCCTTTTGGCTATTGTCTTTCCAGCTTTTGCAAGCACAAAAACAGGCTGTTAGCTTAGAAGATGTATGGCAACGTTATACTTTCTTTCCTGCTTCTGCCGAAGGTTTCAATTATATGAAAGACAGCCGTTTCTACACGGTTTCGGAAGGGAAAAGTATTTTCAAATACGACACACGCACAGGCAAAAAATTGGGCTTGATAGCTGAATTGCCTGTAAGTTTTGAGGAGTATGAGTTTAACAATCAAGAAGATAAAATTTTGTTGCTCAATGCTCGCGAACGTATCTATCGCCGTTCTTTCAGAGCCGAATACTTCGTCTATGACCTGAAAACTAAACAAAACACAAAAATCTCTAACAATGGCAAGCAGTCCTATGCGACGCTTTCTCCCGATGGCTCAAAAGTTGCCTTCGTAAGGGATAACAATCTTTTTATGGTAGATTTGGCAACTATGACCGAAACAGCCATTACTACCAACGGCAGAAAAAATGAAATCATCAATGGAGCAACTGATTGGGTGTATGAAGAAGAATTTGGTTTTGCCAAAGCCTTTTTCTGGTCGCCCGATAGCAAAAAAATTGCTTTCTACGCCTTCGACGAAAGCCACGTGAAAGAATATAATATGCAAATTTGGCGTGGTTTGTACCCCGAAGACTATCGCTTCAAATACCCCAAAGCAGGTGAAAAAAATGCTATCTTGGGCGTTTCGGTGTATTTTTTGGATACCAAAGAAATCAGAAAAATTGATTTGGGAACAGAAACAGACATCTACATTGCCCGCCTGCAATGGACAGAAAACCCTAATTTGCTCGCTATTCGCAAGCTGAACCGATTGCAAAACAAATTAGAACTTATCCACGCCGATTTACAAAAAAATACTCAAAACGTAGTCTTTACCGAAGAACACAAAGCCTATGTTGATGTAGAATTTTGCGAAGATTTACGTTACCTAAAAAATGGTAAAGAATTTATTATTGCCTCTGAAAAAGATGGTTTCAAACATTTTTATCTTCACTCGCTTGATGGAAAACTTATCAGACAAATCACCAAAGGCAATTGGGAAGCAAGCAAACTTATAGGACTTGACGAGAAAAAAAGACTTCTGTACTTCACAGCCACCAAAGAATCGCCTTTAGAAAGATACTTGTATGTAATCAGCTTAGACAAAGGCACTGAAAAACAAATTCTTACAGCAAAAGGCACACACGACATCACAATGAGTGCTGATTGTCAGTTTTTTATGGACGAATACAGCACCGCCAATACCCCCCCTATGTATAGCCTTTACGAAGTTTCGGGCAAAAAAATCAAAGACTTAGAAACGAACGAAACTTTGCGTAAGAAATTAGAAAATTATCAAATTTCGCCGAAAGAGTTTTTCACCATAAAAATCTCTGAAACAACGCTAAATGCTTGGCAAATTAAGCCTATCAATTTTGATGTAAATAAAAAGTATCCTGTGTTGATGTTTGTATATGGTGGGCCCGGCTCGCAACAAGTAAAAAATGAGTGGGACGCTTACGATTATTTCTGGTATCAGCATTTGGCTGCTAAAGGCTTTATGATTGTTTGCGTAGATAACAGAGGTACAGGTGGGCGTGGAGCAGATTTCAGAAAAGTAACTTACGGGCAGTTGGGCAAATTGGAAGTACAAGACCAAATTGAAGCAGCCAAATACTTAGGCTCACAAAGCTATATTGATAAAAACAGAATAGCCATTTGGGGTTGGAGCTATGGGGGATATATGTCCTCAAATTGCATTTTGCAGGGAGCTGATGTGTTCAAGGTAGCTATGGCGGTTGCTCCTGTTACGAATTGGCGTTTTTATGACACTATCTACACAGAACGCTATTTAGGTTTGCCCCAAGATAATGCCCAAGGCTACGACGAAAACTCCCCCATCAGCCACGCAAACAAACTAAAAGGTAAATATTTGCTCATTCACGGCACAGGCGATGACAACGTACATTTTCAGAATGCCGTAGAAATGCAGAATGCTCTTATCAAGGCAGGAAAGCAGTTTGAGAGTTTCTACTATCCCAACCGCAATCACGGCATTTACGGAGGAAATACACGCCTACATCTCTATCAAATGATGACTGATTTTTTGGAAAGAAATTTATGACGAGTGTTTCTATTAGTGCTTAGCAAAATGCTAAGCACTAATTTTTTGCTCGTAGCCCTTCTTAGAACGACCTGAAAAAAACTTTTGTACTAACAAGAACAAATAGCTAACATTGCCAATGTAAAACCAGCAAGCTGTTTAAGTAGTTGAACAAAATTGAACTGATATTTATGTTTCTTTAAAACTGAAAAACAGCATTTTGTCTAACTACTAACATCTAAAACTAATGTCTAAGTACTTACGACACCACCTTTTTTTATTATTTGGCTCACTTTCAAACTTTCTTGCTCTCACTCGGTTTTGATGAAAAACAAAACCACATACATTTATGCCTACGCTTAGGCTTCTACTCGGCGACCAGCTCAATAGCCAACACTCTTGGTTTAGCAGTGTTGATAAAAATATTTTGTACGTAATGATGGAAGTACGGCAAGAAACCGATTACGTTTCTCACCATATCCAAAAAGTATTAGCTTTTTTTGCCGCTATGCGAAATTTTGCCCAAGAACTACAACAAAAAGGGCATCAAACACTATATCTTACGCTCAATCACCCTGAAAACAAACAAAATATTCCCGAAAACCTCAAATGGATTATTGAAAAATACACAATTCTGCATTTTGAGTACCAACTCCCCGACGAGTACCGCCTCGACGAGCAAATCAAAGAGTTTTGTAAAAATCTCTCTATCAGTTACAAAAGTTACGATACCGAACACTTCCTAAGTGAAAGAAACACACTTAGCGAGTTTTTCGGCTCAAAAAACTACCTTTTGGAGAGTTTTTACAGAATGATGCGTAAAAAATACAATTTGTTAATGCAAGAAAATGGTCAGCCCGTAGCTGATAGGTGGAACTTTGATGCAGAAAATCGCCAAAAATATAAATATCAAGTACCTATTCCCAAAAATATAGTCTTTGAGAATGATATTTCAGAAATTCTTGCACTCCTTGAAAATCAAGACATTAAGACTATCGGCTTGCCACCTGCCAATAACCTACTCAATTATCCAATCAGCAGAAAGCAGGCTTTGGATTTGCTTAGGCATTTTGCAGAAAAACTTTTACCTCATTTTGGCACTTACGAAGATGCAATGCACACACAAGAACCCCATTTGTTTCATTCTCGGCTTTCCTTTGCCTTAAATGTAAAAATGCTACACCCTTTGGAAGTTTTGCAAACTTGTATTAAGACTTGGCAAAGCAATCCTGAAAAAATTTCTATTGCTCAAATTGAGGGCTTCGTAAGACAAATCTTGGGTTGGCGAGAATATATGCGGGGCGTGTATTGGGTAAAAATGCCCGATTACGCCAAAAAGAATTTTTTTGAACATACTGCTCCTCTACCCGAATGGTTCTGGACAGGAGAAACGAAAATGAATTGTGCCAAACACGCCATCAAGCAATCTCTTTCAGAGGCTTATGCTCATCATATCCAAAGGCTGATGATAACAGGCAATTTGGCTCTGCTCTTAGGTGTAAGCCCCGACGAAGTAGATAAATGGTATCTGGGCATCTATATCGATGCGATTGAGTGGGTTGAAATTACCAATACCAGAGGTATGAGCCAATATGCAGACGGCGGCTTACTCGCCAGCAAACCCTATACCGCATCAGCCAATTACATAGATAAAATGAGCAATTATTGTGAAAATTGCTTTTACGATAAAAAGAAAAGACACGGAGAAAAGGCTTGCCCTTTCAATAGTTTGTATTGGGATTTCCACATTCGCCACGCAGAAAAACTCGCCAAAAATCCTCGAATAGGAATGGTATATCAGAACATAGCCAAAATGCACCCCGAAGAACTTAATGCCATCAAGATACAAGCTGATGCCTACAAAGCAAATCAGGATAACCTATAAAGTAACAAATTTTTGTATTTTCTTTTTTTGTATTCAAAAATCTATTAGATTTGATTTGAGTTATTCTAAATTTTTTGAAATTTTGAACTCTACAAATCTTGAAATTTTCGGACAATGAACAACAATAAAACTTGGTCTATCAGGCGAATTACAGGTCTTTTCTTCTTATTTGCTGTTGCTTTGGTGGTGATAAGTTATGCTCTGGTGATGCTTTCAGGCTCATTTTTGCGTAGAGATGCGGCAAGAGTCGAAATATCAAGAAAAGCAGAAAAAATTTTGGGGCAAATTCCCTTCAAAGCAGGTTTGGTGATTGGTGGAGATAAAGAAAATAAATTAGACTTACAAAATTTGATTTTAGAATACGATGACCATTTAGATATTCTTTCCAAAGGAAGAAATTTAGTGATTTTCACGAATGAAGTGTATATCAAGCCTGTAACCAACACCAAACAGGTGCTTAAATTCAATAAACTCAAAGACGAATGGGCTGCATACAAAAAAAATCTGAATGTTATTCTCAATGAAGTAGTAGAAATAGATACCCAAATCGTAAAAACCTCCAAACAAATAAAAAAACTAAACGATAGCACCGAGCAGGAAATCCCTGTCGCTATCAAGTCTGTTGAAAAAATTGATAACCCCGCCGTACAAAAAGCCTACGTCAATTTGGTAGAAACTACAAGAAACATTCAGAATACCCACAATGAACTAACAATACTGTTTATCGCCGAATATACCACTACCCAAACAGGTATTCAGGTAATTATATTTTTTACGATTCTGATTTTGATAGTTTTTCTGATTTTGGGGTATGTATATTTCGGAAATCGCTTCATTAAGCCATTAGATAAAGTAGCTCGTGTTACACAAGAAATTGCAGAAGGAGACGTAAGCCAAAGAGTAATTTACGACCAACAAGACGAAATAGGTATCTTGGCAAGTAACATCAATCTATTAGCCAATAACCTCAAAAAAACTTCTGAATTTGCCAAAAATATTGGAGAGGGAAAATTTGAGTATCCTTATCAAGTACGTAGCCAAAAAGATGTACTTGGTTTCGCCTTGCTGGGTATGCGTGAGAACCTTTTGAAAGTAGCCGAAGAAGACCGAAGACGCAACTGGGCAAACGAAGGCTTCAATTTGTTTGTGAATATTTTACGCTCAAGCTACGACAACCTCAACGAACTTGCTTACAACATTATTTCCAATCTTGTAAAATACCTCAAAGCCAATCAAGGAGGTTTGTTCGTAACCGTAGAAGACAACAAAAATAATGTTTTCTTGGAGCTGAAAGCCGCCTTTGCCTACGACCGCCGAAAATACGAAGAAGCAAGAATAGAAATAGGACAAGGGCTCGTGGGGCAGGCTGTACTCGAAAAAGATATTTTACATTTAGATAAACTCCCCGAAGATTATATCCAAATTGCTTCGGGTTTGGGCGATGCCCCCCCTCGCCATTTGCTTATTGTACCTCTCTTGTACAACAATGAGGCTTATGGGGCTGTTGAAATAGCTTCATTTAAAAATTTTGAAGATTACGAAATCGCCTTCGTTGAAAAACTCTCCGAAAACATTGCCTCTACACTGGCATCTGTAAAAAACACTGAAAAAACACGCCTCCTGCTTTTAGAATCTCAAATGGTAACAGAGCAACTCAAAGCCCAAGAAGAAGTGATGAGAGAAAATATGCAGTCTTTGGCTCTTGCACAGACCGAAATGGAGCGTAGCCAGAAAGAACTCGAGAAAATGCGTGATAACCTAGAGCAACAAGTTAAAGACAGAACTTTGGAGCTAAGAGAAAAAGAAGCCCAACTTTCAGAAGCCCTCAAATTAGCAAACATTGCTCCTTGGTACTTAGATGTAAGAGCCAAACAAATTACTGCCAACGACGAACTCTACGACCTGCTACGCACCGATAAAGATACCGAAGGCGGATACAAAATTTCATCAGATAAGTTTGTAGAGCGTTTCATCGCTGAAAAAGACCAAGAAATGGTGAATGCCAAAATCGCAGAAGCTATCAAATCCAAAGACCCTGCCTACGAAGCCAGCTTCGAGTATCAGATGAAGCGAGCAAACGGAGACATAAGAGAGGTAGTAATTTCTGTGAAAAGAGTAGAAGACCCCGCCACAGGTAGAACCGCCGCCGTCTATGGTACTATCCAAGATATTACCCGTCAAAAACGTATCGAAGAACAAATCCGTATCCAAAGAGATGCCTTAGAAAAACAACAAATAGAGCAACAAAAGTTTGTGGCAATGGTAGAAAATGCAACAGACTTTGTAATTATGATGAACCCCAGCGAAGAAATTATTTATGCCAATAAAGTAGGGCAACAACTCTTCGGAGCAGATGACTACATCTCCAAAAGACTTTATTTCAAAAACTTTTTCAACGAAGAAAATTGGCAAAAAATACAAAAAGAGGTCTTACCCAGCGTAAAAAGCAATGGCTATTGGGAAGGAGAACTTGAAATGTATAACCTCAAAACACACGAAATAGCCTATATGAGCGGAAATATCGTGGCTATCAGAAATGCACAAGGAGATATTACGGCAGTGGCAACGATAATGCGTGATGTAACAGATAAGCAGAAGATACTACACGAGATGGAAGAAAGTAATATCCGAATGAAAGCCATTTTGGATAGCACCAACGACGAAATAGTTTCGGTAGATAGACAATACAATATTCTTTCATTCAACGAAAAATGGGCTGAGTTTATACTCACCGAAACAGGCAAACGACCCGAAATCGGTATGAACCTGCTCAACGATTTTCAATACAAACGCCAAGAATTATCACAAAAATTTAAAGAACAATTCGATAGAGTATTCGAAAGCGGCTCTTTTTCTTTTGTAGAACATTTCCAAGAATTTCAGAAGAAAAAAGTAAAAGTGGGTATCAAAGAGCAAGAAAAAGAAATATTAGTCAGAGAGTTTTTCTTTCAGCGATTTTACAACCCTGTGTATGATAGCGAAAAAAATATTATTGGAGCGGTTTCATTTACCCAAGACATAACCGAACAGAAAAAAGTAGAACGAGAAATCCAAAGAAGTGAAAACCGCCTCAAAGCCATTGCCGATTCTACCTCAGAAGCCATAGTAATTCACGAGAAGGGCTATGTGATAGAAGTAAATACTGCTTTTACAAAAATAACAGGATATGCAGCAGAAGAAATTATGGGGCAATATTTGTTCAACATTTTTGCTCCCGAAACCAAAGCTGTATCGGTAATCAATATGCAACTTGGCTACGACAAGCCCTACGAAGGCGAACTCATCTCCAAAGATGGCGGGGTAGTTCCCATAGAAATTCAGGGGCGTGTAGTGCGTTTTGAAGACCAAAGAATACGTATTTTTGCCATCAGAGATATTTCCGAGCAAAAAGCCATCAACAATGCTCTCCAAAATTCAAAAGACACACTCCAAAAAATTATCGATGCTTTGCCTCAAAGCGTATTCTGGAAAGATGCAAATTCTGTGTTCTTAGGCTGTAACAGACGTTTTGCCAAAATGGTAGGTCTGCAAAATGTAGAAGATATTGTTGGGAAAACAGATTACGACATTTGGGCAAATAAAGAAGATGCAGAATCTTACATCAATGAAGACAAGAAAGTAATTGAAAGTAACTTACCCGAACTCGACGTTTTACAAACTCGCACACAAGCCAACGGGCAACTTGCCTGGGTGCGTGTTAGCAAAGTACCTATGCAAGACAAAGAGGGCAGTGTAATCGGTATCATCGGCACTTACCAAGATGTAACCGAGCAGAAAAGAAATGAAGAAAACATTTTGGCAAGCAAGGAACGTTTGCGAAAACAGATAGAAACTATCACTTTACTTGGCTCGCAAAAACTTCACGAAGGAGGCATCAAGGAGTATGCAGCTGAAATCAATGTAGCAATAGCTACTAATCTCGAAATACCTCGTGTAGGTGTTTGGGAGTTCAAAGAAGGCAAGATGAAGTGCGTGGATTTGTTTGAACAAGAAGAAAATTTGCATACAGACGGTATCATATTGAGCCAATCCGAACACCCTGCATTTTTTGAGCGTTTGTATTCCGAAGAGGTAGTCGTAGCCAATCCCGCTCAAATTAGTCCTACTACCAAGTCGCTCACTCCCAGTTATTTATCTGCAGCAAGTGTAACTTCTATGCTGATATATCCTATCCGTATCGGAGGCAAATTAAAGGGAATGCTCACTTGCGAGCATATCCGTACTCCTCGTGAGTGGAGTGTAGAAGAGCAAAGTTTTATTGCTTCTATGCTCGATTTGATTACGCTTAAAATGGAAGAAGAAGAAAAGCCCATAGCAACGGAAAATTCGGGTTACAACCACGTAATTACCGAACAAATCGCAGAGAAGTTCAAAGAAAGTATTTTGGTAGTTGATGAAAATGAAAAAATTATTGTTTTCAATACCAAAATAGAACATATCTTCCACAATCTCTACGGCATACAAATTCAGAAAGGTATGAGCATATTTAGCTTGTTTGAGCAAAATGCTAATGACCTTGCTCGTATCCGCAAAGACTGGTATCAGGCTATTGAAATCCGTGAGGCTATTGAGGCAGAACAGATATTTGGCGAAGGCGATAGAAAAAGCAAATTGCGTTATATGATTGAGCCTATTGTAGCAGAAGACAATAGCATTGCGGGGGTTGCCTTGTACGTAAGGCGTGGCAGTGCTTTGCTGACCATAGAAAGATAAGGTAGAGAGTAAGTTAGATATGAAACAAACGTTCGATTTGCTCGTAAGTCCTGATATTGGATTTGATGCAGAGCTATTAAGGAAACATTTGCAGGAAAAGCACTCTCTTAGCGAGAGTGCTTTTATACGCTTAGAAAGGCGTTCGGTTGATGCCCGTAGCAAACAGCCCAAAGTCAATCTGCGTGTTTCGGTCTATGAAAACGAAATCCCCGAAAAAATAAGTCATTTCACAAAAAATTACCCTGACGTTAGTCAGAAACCTTCGGTTGTTGTAGTGGGAGCGGGTCCAGCAGGTTTGTTTGCGGCCCTACGCCTGATAGAATTAGGCTTAAAGCCTATTGTAATTGAACGTGGCAAAGACGTACAAGCTCGCCGCAGAGATTTGGCGGCAATCAACAAAGAGCATATCGTTAATGCTGAAAGTAATTACTGCTTCGGCGAAGGTGGGGCAGGCACATATTCCGACGGCAAACTTTACACACGCTCTACCAAAAGAGGGGACATTAGACGTATCTTAGAGATTTTGGTGGCTCACGGAGCAAATGAAAATATCTTGATAGAAGCTCACCCACACATTGGCACTAACAAACTTCCCAAAATCGTTGCTTCGCTTCGCGAAAGCATTTTACAAGCAGGCGGTCAGGTTCATTTCCAAACCAAAGTTATTGATTTCCTTATTCAAAACAAAACTATAAAAGGCGTAGTTACGCAAAACTCAGCAGGTGTGCAAGAAGAATTTACAGGTCAGGGGGTAATTTTAGCCACAGGACACTCGGCAAGAGATATTTTTGAACTACTCCAAAGAAAAAATATTCATATTCAAGCCAAACCTTTTGCTCTGGGGGTACGCATAGAACACCCGCAAAGCATTATTGATAGCATACAATATCATTGCCAAGAACGAGGCAAATACTTACCCCCCGCCTCGTATAGTTTGGTGGAGCAAATAGAGCATCAAGGCATAAAAAAGGGTGTGTTTTCGTTTTGTATGTGTCCAGGGGGCTTTATTGTACCTGCCGCTACTGCTCAAGGCGAGGTGGTAGTTAATGGAATGTCGCCCTCGCGTCGCGATGGTAAATTTGCTAATTCGGGAATAGTTGTAGCCATAGATGAACGAGATTGGCAGGGCTTCACAAAATTCGGGAACTTGTCGGCTTTAGAGTTTCAGAAATCTATTGAAAAAATAGCTTGCCAAATTGCTGGTGGCAGGCAAGTTGCCCCTGCTCAAAGAATGGTTGATTTTGTGCAAAAAAAAGTTTCTACCACCTTACTGCCAACATCTTACCAGCCGAGTTTGTCGTCGGTAGAAATGAGAGACGTGCTTCCGAAAGCCATTGCCTATTGTTTGCAAGAAGGTTTGAAAGCTTTTGGAAAAAAAATGAAAGGCTATTTCACCAACGAAGCCCAAATAGTGGGGGTAGAGAGTCGTACTTCGTCGCCTGTGAGCATACCACGCCATAAAGATACTTTTGAGCATCTGACTATCAAAGGCTTGTTTCCGTGTGGTGAGGGGGCGGGCTATGCAGGTGGTATTATGTCGGCGGCTATCGATGGCGAACGCTGTGCCGAAAAACTTTTTGCATTGTACGGAAAAACACAAACACAATTTTGAACTTTCAGGCTGTTCTTTTGCATCAGTTTTTGCAAGAATGTTCCTTCGGATATTCTTTTGAGCCATTTTTGTTTTTGCAACCTCGTCACTTGCTTTTGCAAGAAGGCAAAGATGTTTGGGTGATTTTTGCCGAAAAAAACCAGACCATAGTAGCAATGATGAGCCTATTTTTAGAAAACGAAGTGGCTTACAGCCCCTTGCGAATGTCTTTTGGTGGCATAGCCAGTTCGGCAGATTTGTCTTATGCCGATACAGAACAATTAGTTGATTTTTTGATTTCATTTTGTAAAAATCAGAAAATCAAAACTTTAAGAATAGCATCATACCCATTCAGTTATGCTCCTGATGTATCGGCTATGACAACGCATATTTTTTTGCAGAAAGGCTTTTGCATTACTCGTTACGAACTTACGCATTTTCTTGTTTTAGAAGGCAGTTTTGAGAGCCGATTGCATCATTCGGCACGTAGAAGGCTGAAAAAATGCCGAAAACACAAATTCAACTTTGAGCTGTGGAATAACCCCAACTTACGTTTTGTCTATGATTTTATTGCCCAAAATCGCCAACGCAAAAACTATCCCGTATCAATGTCTTTTGAAAGTTTCCAAAAAACGCTGACAAGTTTTCCTGAAAATTATTTAGTTTTTGTGTTGAAAAATAAAGCCGAAATCATTGCTCTTACGGTGGCAGTTATCATCAACAGGGATATTTTATACAATTTTTATCCTGCCGATAAAGAAGAATATCTATCGTACAGCCCTATGATAATGCTTTTGGAAGGTGTGTATCATTTTGCTCAAAAGCAAGGTTTTCGGCTCTTAGACTTAGGTATTTCTACGGAAAACTCTTTACCAAATTACGGACTTATCCGTTTCAAAGAAAATTTAGGTTCTTGCTCGGCTCTGAAACTTTCTTTTGAAAAACAAATTGTGAGTGATGAATTATGAATTAAGGTGTTTTTGTGCTTTTTATCTTCATAATCACACGGCTACTCATTTTCCTTTGTAGCCTGATTCATTAAGTACCATTTGAGCGTCGGTGATTTTCATTACTTCGGGAAGCGATAAATTTTTCTTTTGAGCATATTTTTTGAGCATTTGCAGTCCGCTCCAACGGGCAACGCCCCCAGGACATTCTTGGCTAATAGGCAAGGTGAAGGGACTTTCATCAACATAATCTTTTTTGATGCGTCCTGCAGTAGCAAAAAACAACTGCTTATCCAAATAATGTTTCCAAATTGCATCTTTGTTGGCAAGTACGTAGTCCATTTGCTTGCTTGTGTATCCCAAAACAGTAGAATCAGGTAAGCACGGAATAACACTTTGAGCAAAGTAATAAGTTTTGGCATAGCCGAGCATTTCGTTGAGCATAGTTTGGTCTTGGGTGTTGTAGTCATTGTAACGATTGCTGATAAGTTGAGCAACAAACGAGGGAATACTTTGCCAAATATATCTACGGGCTATGTACTGAGGCACTGTTTCGGGGAGTGGATATTTGTAGGTAGGTCCGAGAAACCAGTCTAAACCAATTACTAAAATTTCATTATTTTGCGAGAGAAAAATGTCCGTAGTCCTATTGAGCGGAAAAGAACCCATACCCGAAATGCTAAAATATACTCTCGGCACAATAAAATCAGGGTAATAGGATTTTATTCGCCTGAAAAGTAAGGTAATTTCTTCTTGGAGCTTGGAAATATTGATAATTTTTTCATAATCAAGCAACAGCGAGTCTAAATGAGGCTCTTTTACCATTGCTGAAAGTACAGGCAGTAAAATATCTTTATCTTTGGAGAAATTGGTGGGGCGTTCTAAGTACAATTTATCGTAAAGTGGGTGTTTTCCAAGTATAGTTGTAATGGACTTTTCTATATTTTGAGTATCAGCAAAGATAATTTCTCGGTCTATCCGTACAAATTCTACTTCTAAGTTTATTTTGCTAATGTCGGGGCTGGGCAGGCAAGGGTTCGAAGTTGGCTCATTTTCGCTGCTGCAAGCCCAAAACAAAAAGAAAGAACAAAGAAAGAATATTTTTTTTAAATTTGAAAAACGCATCATAAACTAATCAGAAAGATTAAAAAAAATAAAAAAAGCAATATTTTTTTGATTTTTGGCTGTAAAATTAGTATTTTTTTGCATAATTTAAACTTCACAAAAACATAATGTACAATCAGGAACAAATTTGTAGGATTTTATTTTTGGATATAGAAACAGCCCGAAGTACCAAACATTATGAAGACCTCTCGGAAGGAATGCAAAAAATGTGGGAATACAAAGCCCAAAGCATCGAGCCGAAAGACGGAAGCAGCAGCCCCGCCGAAAAATATTACCAAAAAGCCGCTATCTTTGCTGAATTTGGTAGAGTGGTATGTATCAGTTGTGGATTTGTCTATGAAAAAGAAGGAGAGCTATTTTTTAGAATAAAATCTTTCTATGGGAAAGACGAAAAAAAAATATTAGAAGATTTCAAAAACTTTCTGAACTCAAAGACAGGAAAAATAGATGCTTATGGCAACCTGCTTAACAAAGCAGGGAAAAGAATTTTTGATAGCAATGGCAACAAAATAAGCAACGAGCGGCTATTACACTATCTCGCCGCCCACAACGGAAAAGAATTTGATTTTCCCTATCTCTGCCGTCGTTATCTTATCAATCAAATAGATTTACCCGAAATACTTGAAACCAGAGGTAAAAAACCTTGGGAAATATTACATCTCATAGACACAATGGAAATGTGGAAATTTGGAGACAATAAAAATTTTACTAAATTGGAATTGTTGTGTAATGTCTTCAACATACCTACCCCCAAAGATGATATAGACGGAAGCCAAGTAGGAGAAGTATTTTGGGAAGAAGAAAACCACGACAGAATAGCCATATATTGCGAAAAAGATGTAATAGCAACTGCACAACTTATGCTCAGATACAATTTAATGCCTCTTATTAAAGAAGAAAATATCCAATTTGCGGAAAGAATACCTCTTTTATGAATATGGACAGCCAAATCTTTCTCGATGAAAACTTAAAAATGTATAAAAAAGGTACATTGATGTACTATAAAGGTGTTTTTTCTTATCCCGTGATAGTAGAACTCGGTCAGCATATTCGTAACGACATACAACTTAGTTCCAGTCTCAGAGAAAAAGTATTTTCAATTTTTGTAGAATTAGCCCAAAATGTATGCTCCTATTCGCAAGAAAAAGTGAACGTAAGCAATAGCCAAAAAAATGTAGGGATTGGCAGTTTTCATCTATTAGAAAACTCCGATTTTGTCTATATCAACACAACCAATCCTGTTACACGAGAGCAATTAGAAAATTTGGAAAAAAGAATTGAAAAAATCAATCAGTTGGATAGAAAAGGTTTGCGAGCCTTAAAGATGGATTTTAGAGAACAAGCCATAGATACCCGAACCAATAGCGGAAATGTTGGTTTGATAGAGGTAGCTCTCAAATCGGGTAATCCTATTGAGATAAAAATAGCAGAAAACAACCTTATTTCCATTACTACCAAACTCACAAAGCAGTAAAATCATTACCTATATGAATGATCTGGTCATTAAAGGAGAAAAAAAAACTTATTTTACGCCAGACGTAAATTTCTCTGCTACTACGGGCATCTGCGAGATTGCAGGCGAGTCGTACCAAGAAGAAACCTTTGAGTTCTTCAATCGCCTTATTGCTTGGATTGATGAATTCATTGTGAAAATCAGAAAACCTATTACAATGAATTTCAAACTTACTTACTTCAACACCTCTTCGGCAAGAGCTATCCAAGAAATGGTGATGCTACTAAAAAAATACCAAGACCAAGGCGGCAAAGTAACTATCAACTGGTACTACCAAGACGAAGAAGATAGCACCTACGAGGAAGCCGAAGATATGCAGGCTCAAACTAAATTACAATTCAATATGATTAAGTTTTAGAGAATAAAGTTCATAGCCCTTTCAAATGCTGCAAATACAAAACTATATCGCAGGCGAATTGCGTACTGCTGTTTTAGGAAAATACATTGATAACTACGAACCTGCCACAGGGCAGGTTTTCGCTCAAATAGCTCGTTCCGATGCCCAAGATGTGAGCCTTGCCTACCAAGCCGCTACGGAGGCTTACCTACATTGGAAAGACTTAGGCACAGAAGGCAGAGCCAAAATCTTACTCAAAATTGCCGACCTCATAGACCAAAATGCCGAAAACCTCGCCCAAGCCGAAAGCCAAGATAATGGTAAACCTCTTTGGCTTGCTCGACAAATGGATATTCCTCGTGCCTCGCAAAACATACGTTTTTACGCAACCGCCGCTTTGCATAATTTCAGCCATACCTATCAGCAAGTCGGAAGTCTTAATTATACGCTTCGCCAACCTTTGGGCGTAGTAGCTTGCATTTCACCTTGGAATTTGCCTTTATATCTTCTCACTTGGAAAATAGCCCCTGCCTTAGCTTCGGGAAATTGTGTGCTTGCCAAACCTTCGGAACTTACCCCTTACACGGCTTTTCTTTTTGCTCAACTTTGCATAGAAGCAGGTTTGCCCGCAGGTGTGCTGAATATACTCAACGGATATGGCAACGAAGTAGGCGAAGCCATCATCAGCCACCCACACATCAAGGCTATTTCATTTACAGGAGGTACTGCCACAGGGGCAAGAATTGCTCAAATTGCTGCACCCAAATTCAAAAAACTTTCCTTAGAGCTCGGTGGAAAAAATCCTACTATCATTTTTGCCTCTGCCGATTACCATAAAGCCTTAGAAAATACCCTTAAAGCCGCTTTTCTCAATCAAGGCGAAATTTGCTTGTGTGGCTCACGAATTTTTGTGGAAGAAAAAATTTATGAACAATTTAAAAACGATTTGGTTAGCAAAATACAACAGCTATCAGTAGGCGACCCCCAAGAACCCAATACTTTCATAGGGGCTTTGGTTTCGGAAAATCATCTCAACAAAGTGCTTTCTTACATAGAACTTGCTCAGCAAGAAGGCGGTAAAATCCTTACAGGAGGCGAAAGAGTAAAACCACAAGGCAGATGCAAAAATGGTTATTTTGTTGCTCCTACGCTTATCGAGGGGCTTACCTACAACTGCCGAACCAACCAAGAAGAAATTTTTGGACCTGTCGCCACTATTGCTCCGTTCCGAACCGAAGAAGAAGTGCTACAATATGCCAATAGCGTAGAATACGGCTTAGCTTGTAGTATCTGGACAAACGACCTTTCACAGGCTCACCGCCTTGCCGAAAAAATAGAAAGTGGAATCGTATGGATAAATTGTTGGCTACTAAGAGACCTAAGGACACCCTTTGGAGGCGTAAAAAACTCAGGGCTGGGGCGTGAAGGGGGGTTTGAGGCTCTTCATTTCTTTACCGAAGAAAAAAACGTGTGTATCAAGCTATGAATTTAGTTGTAAGTATTATTCTCTTTTTGGTCGTTTCGGTTCTTGTTTTTTTTATATTTTTCTTGCGAATAAAAGCCTTGCAAGAAAGCAAAAGAATAACACAATATTTTGAAAATTTACGTGATACATTTCAGTTACAGATGAGTTTTCGTCCAAGAGAGGCAAACAACGTATTGCCTGTACTGAAAGGTTTGGTGCAAAATAGAGATACACTAATAGAACGAACCATCCAAGAAAAGTACAAATATTTCGTGATTAGCATATTTTTGGATAACAAGCCCAAAATTTCTCTACAAATTACTCCCAAAAATCATTTCCGAGGCAAAGAAAAGCCCGATGAAAGTCAGGTTGTAAGCACGGGCATTACTCATATAGACACAAATTACATTGTAAGTGCCTCTCAAAAAAAATTTGTAGAAACTTTTTTGAATAATTTTTTCTTGAAATGGGAACAAAAATACGCTTCTGTGTGGCATTTGTTTAGCACTTTGGTAATTTTTGGCAACAGAATAACACTGGTTTTGCTTTCTTCCCCTCAACGCATCAAATACGATTTACTGATAGAGCAGTTTTTACAAGATTTACAAGGAGTAGCAGAAGAAATAGAAAGACTTGAAACCTAAATTTTAGAAATTATCTTAAAGACTGATACGCCTTCAAAAATTCATCTTTTTTCTCTTTGGTTATGCTTACAGCGTCGCCATTTTCCATTAGAATATATCCGCCATCTTGCCTAACAAACTGCTTTACGGCATTGAGATTGATAAGATACGAACGATGAGGACGGAAAAACAAATTACCTAAAAGTAATTCTTCAAAACTTTTGATATTCTTGGAAACAATAAATTTTCGGTTATCTCGCAAAATAATGTTGGTATAAGAGCCTTCGGCAAGAAGATACATAATATCATTGAGTTCTATAAACAGGAAGCCCTCTGAAATAGGCAGGGCTATTTTGCTGACTTTTTCTTCTTGCCAAGTGTTTTTGAGAAGTTCTATTCGCTGTCTGCTTTGTTGTTTAAATTTTTCTTTTAGTTTTTCTACGGCTTGTATGAGTTTTTCTATCTGAATAGGTTTGAGCAAATATCCAACAGCTGCCACCTCAAAGGCTTGTAGTGCATACTCGTGGTAAGCAGTGGTAAATATCACTTCAAAATTGACTTCATTGAAAAAATCAAATAACTGAAAGCCATTGTATTCGGGCATCTCTATATCCAGAAATACTACATCGGGTTGCAGTTTGTTGATAGCCCTCACGCCTTCGGGTACGCTATCTACCGAAGCAATCACTTCTATATCAGCACAATATTCTTTAAGTAATTCTTCTAAAACACGTCTGGCTTTGGTTTCGTCTTCTATGATGATGGCTTTGAGCATAATTGCTTGTTTGTAGCTCTTGTTAAGAAAATTTGATGCAATATAAAATAATTACAGCAAAAAACAATGAAAGCAAAATCAAGAAATCAAGCTCAAAAGTTTTTCAGGTATGATAAATATTTTTCAGAAAAGCTGATATTCAGGGCTTTGTAGGATAGCACTCAACAAGGCTTTCAAGGGACCTCGGGCGTTACTTTCTACGATAGCAGGGTTAGGATTTCCCCAGCCAAGAAGCCAAGCCGTAAAACGCGAGTCGGGGTCATTGGGGTTGAAACCTGCAATGTCGCGAATATGATAGAAAGCAAAGAAATTCATTCTTTTTTCGGTCAGTTCCGAATTTTCAATAAAGAGTGGTAAAAATTCGCGAGCAAGATGTCTGGCAAGGTCTTTGGCGAGCCTAATATTTGTAGGGGGTGTTCCTACGGCAATAGTAGTGGCGGTGGTTGCCATTGCATCGGTAATGCCACTAAGGGGCTGATTTCTTGCCCAATCTGTGTAAATATCAAAGCCAAAACCTAAATTGCCATTTAGTAAATCTCTGACAAATTTGTAACGATTAGCAAGGCTGTTGGTTGTTATCCAATTTCGGCTATAATTTGGGGATTGATGATAAGGCTCGTAGCCAGCTACATCGTATGGTTCTAAGAAATCTAAACCCATTTCGTTTAGTATTCTTGTCATTACGCCCATTTTCTCGTAGAAAGCGGTGTAATTGCTGTCGTGAGAAGGGATATTTAAGAGCGTACGGAAATAACGCATTAGTCCGAGGGTAAGTTCTAAGGGCGATTTAATCATTGCTCCGAATTTGTCATCAAATTGTCCGTTGTTGTTACTTACTCCAAACTCAAAGAAATGTTCGCTTGCGAAAAGTCGCCTCATTACATTGGCAATCCTGAAGCCTTCAGTTTGCATTTGCAGGGCAAGCGGCGTAATGATATTGGTTTCTATTTCGGGGCTAATATCCCAATGTACAAAAAAACGATATAGCCTTCGCACAAAATACTTAGCAGCTAAGGCGATACTATCGGTATCTTGTTTGTTGAAAATGGCTGTAATGAGTTGGCGAACTTCATCTTCGGTACTAGCGGGTGTAGGCTGTCCTGTAGGGGAAAGTAAAGCAGGGTTAGGGGCAATAGTCGCTCCTGAAACTTGCTTGGTGGTATTGTCGTGCAAAAATGCCACTCCATTGTTATCTACACGTACTAAGCCAGTTGGCAAGCCTGTGTCGGGGTCTATGTTGGCAGTTGGGAAATTAGCATCTCGGTTGAAAAAAGGGTCTGTTTTCCAGCCTGTAAGCACTTTGGCGGCTTCTTTTATGTCATTTTCGGTGTAGTTGGTATAATCGCCTACGCCTCGTGTTTCACCTTTTCCGATAGTGAAAAGTTCTAAAAGTTCACGAGCAAAGTTTTCGTTTGGTCTGTCACGTTCATTTATTCGTCCATCAAGAAAAATAAGCATAGAGTTTTCCAAAGAGGCTTTCAGGATAAATTGATTGTAGCGATTGAAATTCGGATTGGTATTAGTAAAATCGTTGATAAGGTAGCGTCTGAAAAGTTGGTTTTGGTAGTACAAAAAACGGCTATTGCCAACAACCCCTCTTTTGGTAGTAATGATAGTATGCAAGAAAAATGTAAGTTTCTCAAAGGCGGTGTTGTCTTCATACATTCTGCCAATCCACCAAGTACGGAGGGCTTCTTCTTGTCTAAAATCTTCCTCATCAGCGGCAGGCTGATTGGCAGGGTTTGTCCAGTCTGCACCCGTATAGGAACGAGGGTTAGCAGGCATCGTAAAACTGAGTAAATTATTGAGTGCCGTGTTGATGTTCATTGCTGCAAAAGCATTTACATCAGCTTTGTTGTAGCCATAGGTAAGCCTACGAAGTAGGTGTTTGGCTCGGTTCTCTCCCAGATTTCCCGTGATAGGATTGAGTGCAGGCATAAAATTCTCATTTGGATTTGCTTATTTATCAATACGTTTTTGGGCGAAAAAAGTTATAGTAATCTCCAAAAAAATACTTGCTAAATCCGTTTTATTTGTATTCTGTTTAAAACACAGATGACATCATACTACGGACTGAAAACACATTTTTCCGTCATATTTTTTTACAACTAAACCTAATTTTGGACGAATTAGTTAAAGAATAGGCTAAATTGTGTATTTTTGCGTGAGGATATGAGTTTTGTATATCCTGCTTCTTTCACAATTAAACTTTTGTGTATGCTTCGCCGCCCACGCCGCAACCGAAAAAATGAAGTTGTCCGAAATCTTACGCAAGAAACTTGGCTTTCTAAAAATGACTTTATCTTTCCGCTATTTTTGTGCGAAGGAGAAAACAAGAAAGTTCCTATTGCTTCAATGCCTAACATCTATCGTTTTTCCATTGATTTACTCTTAGAAGAAATTGATGCTTGCCGAAATGTAGGATTGAAAGCCTTTGCTCCTTTTCCGCAGATAGAAGAAAACTTAAAAGATAGTATTGCTTCGGAAAGTTATCGTGAAAATAATTTGTATGTGAGAGCCATTGCCGCTATCAAACAGAACTTTCCTGATGTAATGCTTTTTACTGATGTTGCCTTAGACCCGTATAGCTCCGACGGACACGACGGCATTGTAAAAAATGGTGAAATTCTCAATGATGAAACCTTAGAGGTGCTTGGCAAAATGGCTTTGGCACAAGCCCAAGCAGGTAGCGACTGCATCGCCCCTTCCGATATGATGGACGGCAGAGTAGGCTACCTGCGAAAAATTTTAGATGAAAACGGCTTCACACAAGTTTCCATTTTGGCTTACACTGCCAAATATGCAAGTGCCTTCTACGGACCTTTCAGAGATGCTTTGGAATCTGCCCCCAAATTTGGCGACAAGAAAACCTATCAGATGAACCCTGCCAACGCCCGCGAAGCCCTGCTTGAAGCAACCTTAGACTACCAAGAAGGTGCTGATATACTAATGGTAAAACCTGCCTTGCCGTATCTTGATGTCATTCGCTTGCTGAAAGATAATTTTCATTTGCCCATTGCCGCTTACAACGTAAGCGGCGAATACGCAATGCTCAAAGCCGCCATCGCAAATGCCTGGCTCTCGGAAAAAGCTATTTTAGAGGCTCTTCTAAGCATCAAAAGAGCAGGAGCAGATATTATTCTGTCGTATTTTGCCAAAGAAATAGCTCAAATTTTGTAGTTTTAGAAAAATAGATAAGGTTATGTCGTCAAAAAAATTTTTATGGTTCGTTTGGTACTTTCTGATAACTCTGCACGGAAAAGCACAGGATTTTCGTTTCAATTTTCATCAGTTCAATGCTTTTGGGGTAAATCCTGCGATGGCAGTGATGCAAAAAAAGCTAAGTTTGGGCTATCATAGCCGAAACCAAAGAGTAGATGCAGGACTAAGCCATCGTACTCAAATGCTTAACTTTCTGTATCCTTTCCTGCAAAACGAAAATGAACCCTACGGCACAATCGGATTAAGCCTCTACCGAGATAGACAAAACTACTTCGGCGAAGTATATGCGTTTGATATACTTGCCGCTACAAGCATACAAATCCACGAACCTAAAAACATACATCTTGCCTTTGGTTTGCAAGGAGGCTCGCGAAGCATACAAGATGAACTCAAAGGCACAGATTATTTCCCTGCTTGGGGAGCGGGCGTTATGTTTTATCAAGATTTACAGCCCAATAGCTACCAAAAACGTTGGTTTGCGGGTGTAGCGGGTAGTAATTTTCTCGGCAATGAACGTTATTTAGAAAACTATCATTTTTTCGGGCAGTTGCGTTGGATTTTTTCGGGAGGAGTTTTGGCTTGGACAAACGGCAAATACAGCCTCGTCCCTAATTTCAGAACCATTCTACACAACAAAATAAATTTCACAAACTACGGACTTAGCCTAAGGAAAAATTTTTCTGAAAATAGTGGCACGCTCTTTCGTTATGGCTCTTGGGGCATAACGGCTTGGTACGCTCACAGGCAGGCTCTTAGCTTCGCCATAGACATAGACACACCGAGTATCACGATGGGCTTCAATTATAGTTTTGCTTCGCAAAATCATTTGTTTAAATACCAAAATGCAAACGAGTTTGTAATTACGCTCAAAAAATCTTTGTTCAAGAAAAAAAGTTTAGACGATAGACCTATTATCAATGAAGGTGAAAAGCCTTTGTAAGTGAGGAGGTAATGCAAAACATTCTTTGTGAAAAAAAGTTATTTTTGTAAAAAACATAAAAATATGCCGTTCAAATACGCTGCCATACTCATATTTACGATTACTTCGCTATTTGCCGCTGTGGGCTATTATTTGGATTGGAAAAGCAAACAACCCAAAAAAAAGCAAAATAAAAATACCTAAAAACGCTTGGCTCTAAAATTTCCCTACTACGGCAACAGATTCTTTGTAGGTTTCTTGCCTGCCTGAAAGGTCAAAGATTTGGAAAAGAACTACATAGTAGCCGGGTAACACTCTTGCTTTTTCTTCGCTACTGCCATCCCAAATCAAAAACCCTTCATTTGAAAGCGTCTGATTACGAGCTAAATACTTGACAACTCTGCCTTTTGCATCGTAGATAGTAACATTAGCTACATTACCTTGTCCCGAAAATTTGTAATTGATAGTGGTAAAATCGGCTTGTCCGTCGCCGTTGGGCGTGAAAACTTTTGGAACAATCGTTACATTGCCGCTTTGATTTTGACGAAGTAGATTTTGCGAATTTTCGTAGCCCGGTGTGGCAAAACCTACTACACTCGCCGCCGAGAACCACGAACTCGCCTGATTGGTAGGTAGATTAAAATCTAAACGTTCCAAAGAAACCCCTTTTACATCATCAAGAAGTTGGAAGTGCATCTTTTCATCGTAATCAAAACGTTCTACAATTTTGTCTAAATTATTGATAACCAACACTACATCTCTTTTGCTTGTGAAAGCAGGCAAAGAGGAGGGCGTTTGGAGCATAGGTTTGCCTTCGGAGAGAGGATAATTTTGTACAATATTGAAAACATCATCAGAAATAGCCAAATAACTTTTGGGAGCAAGTACGTAGTCTTCATCGGTGATGCTTCGTTTGCTATCTATGGCATTATTGCGGATACGAGCCAGCGACCAGCCTTTTAGGTTGATGTATTTGTCGGAGTTGTTGTAGAGTTCTACAAAATCATTGCCGTTGGTGCGAGGGTTAAAAAGCACTTCATTCAAAACAATATCCAAAGAATCGGCTTGTTCGGGAACGCCGAATGTAGCAAAATTTGCATCAGCAATCAAGTTGCCGTTGCAATCGGTGAGGCTCTGTACGCTTATGCGGTACTCGGTGCGTGCCGTAAGGGCAGGTGTAACCGTTAGACGTACTTTCTTAAAATCGGGAGCAACAATGGTTTTACTCTGAACGCTAATACCTTTATCAATGCTGTAAGTAGCATTTGCGGCAGAGGTGCTGTCTAATTTTTCGTTGAAATTAAGAATAACTATTTGATTATCAATGGCATCAGCACGGAGCAGGCATGGCGGCTGGTTATCGGGTTTGGTGGCTTTGATAGAATTTTCTTTGCCGGGCGTACCACCATCGCTATTTTCCGAAGCTCCCCAGTTATCGGCTTCGCCACAGGGGTTATCTAAATCAATCATTTCCAAAGACCAACCACCTTGTTTTTTGGTAGCATCTCTGTACCAGCTATCGCTATAAACAATCGTGAAAATAATTTTACCATCTGCACTTTGCAACGTTAGCCTTTCGCCGCTGTTGTTTAGGCTCGGAAAACCTGCTACGCCTACTACACGCCCATACTGCGTAAATTCGGGTGCGGCTGTGGTAGAGGTAAGAATAAGATGCTCATTAGGTAAAATGTTGATGTTGCCGAGTGTGGTGGTGCTGGTATTATCGGAAAGTTTGCAACCTTGCAAGGTGATGACTTTATTAGTTCGGTTGTAAAACTCCAAATACTCCTGTTCGGGCAAATTGACCTTAGGGTCGGGGTCGGCAAAAATTTCGGTAATGATGATTTGATTAAAACTTGGTGGAAGTCCTAAACCTAATTGAACGGTAGTGTTGGTTGCGATGTTATTGCCTGAGCAATCTTGCAAATTATTGATAGTGAGTGTGTAAATATCACCTGCAACGAGGTTAGCACTGAGATTGAGTTGTACTTCGTTAGGTGTAATAACACTTACGGCACTCACCGAAATTCCCCCTGAAAAATTGTAAGAACCTGCCAATAAGGAAGTTGTATTCATCGGTTCATTGAATACAAGGCGAACTACATTTGCCGAAACGATTGTAGTGTTTGCAATCTGTGGGGCTTGTGTGTCGGGGGTGTTGTTAAAGACAGAATTTTGTTGGGCAGGCGTACCCCCTGAGGGGTGGTTTGAGGCTCGCCAGTTGTTCTCGTCGCTACACGGCAGAGTAGGATTGATAAGTTCCAAACTCCAACCTCCGTCTTTTTTGTTGTTATCTTTGTACCAAGCATCGGTGTAGGCAACTATATCAACATCTAAGGCGTTATCTACATCTCGGAGTGTCATTGTTTTGCCTGAATTAGTGAGGGCGTCCCACGAAGGCATACCTATTACGCTACCAAAACCTGTGAAAAGTGGAGCATTTGCCTGTGGGCAAAGTAAAACGTATTGGTTAGGCTGTAAAATGAAGTTATTGGCTGTAATAAGGCGGGTGTTGAGCGTCCAGTTTTTGAGGTTAATGTTTTTGTTGGAGCGATTGTAAAGTTCTACGTATTCGGAGGCAGGTAAGCCAACAACGGGAGTTTCATCTACCATCATCTCGTTGATGATAATATCACGTGCCGAAGCAGGCAGAATTTCCAAAAATGTGAAACTCGTTTGCGTAGAACTTTGTGTGTTGCTTGCAAAATCTACGATATTGCTTGCTGTAATGGTGTAGGTTTGGTTATTGACAAAAGGTGTAGCGAAGGTTAGCGTAACTTGCGAAAAATTACTCGGATTGCGAATAGCCGTCAGAGGCGTACCAATGCCACCATTTACCGAGTAGTTGGCTACATTTTGAGCAGAAGCAAGTGTAACACTTTCCGAAAAAAATACATCTACTTGGTTATTGACGAGTGTAGAAGCACTCAGCAACGTAGGAGGTGTAGTATCGGGGGTAGAAATTGAGCCAAAAACCTCTACGTTATCTACTCGCCACGTACCTGCGGCACTGCTTGCTCCGAAGGCATAAATCCGAAATTCAATACTGCCCGAAACATTGTAGAAATTCTCATCTAAGGGAATGGTACGATTCGTTTGGAGTGTAGTAGTAGTATTTGTAAAAGTACCTAAATCGGTAGTGAAGCCATCTAAACTTGAACGCAAAACCCATTGGGTTGGTCCTGTACCACTACGGATTTCATCTAACTCAAAACTTGTTAGGTTCAATACAAAACCTGTATTGGCGGTAATTGTAAAGGTGAAATATCTGTTCACGTCAATACTTGGCACGTTCCAAGCACTTGCTCCGAAGTTATCGCTGGAAGTGATAGGAGTGATGCTGGTGCTACGAGCAAAATCTGTAACCGAGCCATTGGTAGGTTGAGCATCAGCAGGGAAAGTAATAGGCGTACCTGTTGCCCCCGTGAAGCTAAAACGTACTACTTGCCCAAAAAGAAGTTGAAAATTTAGAAGTAAAGCGAGAGATAGTAATTTTTTCATCAAAATTCCAAACGATTTTTTGCAAAATGCAATTTAGGTAAAATCTTTTTTTTGTGCTAAGAAATCGTGTTAAGAAAAGATGAAAAAATGAAAAGAAAAACTTCGTTGCTAAAAAAGCCCATTTTGTAAAAAAATAATTGCTTTTGGTAAAAAAAAATTCCTAAAAGACCAAAAAAAAACTATTTTGCAAGAAAAAAATCGTATGAAAAAACTACTTATTTCAGCTTTTGTTTTAGCTGGTTTCTTTGCTTGCAAACCCCAAGAAAACAAAGAAAAAACCGAACAAAAAGACACTACCCAAAAGTCTGTTAGCACTACTTCGGCGAAAGAAGAGAAAAAAGAAGAACCCAAAAATGAGGTTCAATCGCCCAGCCTGAACTTAGACTTTACAGGTTCATACTATTGCCCTGAGAGCAAAGAAATGCTTTTGATAGAAAGAAAAGATAAAAAAATCAAAAAGCTACTGTTTGCAGGTTCGGGAGCAAAAAATTTCGTAGAGGCACAAGTACTTTCCGAAAGTGGCGAGGACTTAGACTACAAATTTAGCTTTAAAGTAGGTGGTAAAACTATGGAGGCTATGTTTGGAGTAAGTCCGAGATCCTTTAGTTTTAGCATAACCGAAAACGGAAATACTGCTGCAACTAAATATTTCACGCAAGCAAGCAGTGGAAGTGCTTTTTCTATGGAGTCGGCTAAGTATGGTGTGCCATTTTTCGTGAGAGAAATTTATTGGAGAGGTTTCAAGAATGAAGCAAATGGAGCTACACTTATTGCAGAAGATAGTCAAGAAGGTACTGCCGAAGGGCAACTTAATATGGGCTACAAAGATGCTTCGGGTAAAGAAGAATTTTTTGCCGCTCAGGTAAATCCTACTACCCACGAACTTACTTTTGACTCAAAAATGCTCGGTGGCAAAATTCGTTGCAAATTTGTTAGCGATATGGGCTGGACGATTGAAATGTTCAAAGGAAATCAGAAAATAGGTGAATTTAAGGAAATTATTGAAGAACCCAAATAAACAAACTTACAGGTGGTTGAGCGAAGCCGAAACCACCTGCACCTGAAATTTCTACTTTTTATGAAAAAAAGTCTACTCATTTCATTTTTACTTTTGGTTGTTTGTTTTTTTGCCAACGCCCAGCCCGAAAAGGTAAAAATAGGCGTTTTTGTGAAGTCTATCTATGATGTCAGTATGGCAAATGGAGAGTTTTCTACGGCTTTTGATTTGTGGTTTTTGCATAAAAAAGATAGCCTAAACATAGAGAAAAACTTTGAAATTGCTAACAATAAAACTTTTCAGGTACAGAGTTCTTCCATAGAAAAAGTAAAAGACTGGAATTGGATTTCGGCAAAAATTGTAGGCAAAATGCAACAAGACTGGATAACGCATAATTTCCCATTTGACAGGCAAGTTTTGCTTATCAAGTTAGAGAACACTTTGTACGATACTCGTCAGGTTGTATTCGAGCCTGATGTAGCAGGTAGCAAATTAGATAAAAATTTCAGTCTTGCGGGTTGGCAAATCCAAAAATTTGAAATTAAGCATAATCCAAGCAAATACGAAACAAGCTACGGCGACCCTTCCCTTTCGCAAGAAAGTTCCGAATATTCTGCCGTTGATGTACTTATTCATATCAAACGCAATAGTTGGGGCTTGTTTTTTAAGGTTTTTTTGGGCTTGTATATTGCACTACTGATTTCCTCTTTGGTATTTTTAGTACCTGCCGCCGATTTGAATTCCAAATTTGGTTTAGCAATCGGTGGATTGTTTGCTGCTGTTGGTAACAAATATATCGTAGATAGTTCATTGCCCGAAAGTAATGCCTTCACGCTTTCAGACCAAATCCACGCTCTTACTTTTTCTTTTATTTTGTTGTATATTTTGCTTTCGGCAGTTAGCCATAGTATTCATAACAAAGGTAAAGAGGAAGTAGCTAAAAAATTAGACAGAATGCTTCTCTGGCTTGCTCCGCTTACTTATTTTCTTATCAATGTATTTTTAGTTTGGAGGGCATAGAGTTAAAATTCTTGAAAAGATTAGTAGATAAATTTTAGCATTATTTAGTACAAAAAACACATTCTTAATGAAAAAAGTAATTATTTTCTCTGTTTTATTATTCGCAATTTGTAATCTGCAAGCCCAAAACTTGGAAGGAAACTGGCAAGTAACAGACTACAAGCTCAAAAAAGCAATCAACGACAAAGATAAATTAGCCTTTGTAATGGCAGTAGCAAAATCAATGAGTTTTAGTTTTGTAGCTCCCAATGATTTATTTATTTCTAACCCGATGCTCTCAAAGCCTACTTATTATACTTGGAAGTATGTGGATAAAAAGAAAACCATCATAGAGGCTGTTGAAGTAGACCCGCTCTTCAAGGATAGTCCTAGCCGTTGGAAATTAAAAATTCTAAAATCAAATAAAAATACATTACACTTAGAAGACTTGGACAAAGACAAAAAAGGAAACATTTGGATACTCAGCAAACAATAAAACCCAAAAGAAAAAACTAATGGTACGTTGAGCGAAGCCGAAGCGTACCATTTTCCCAAAACAAAACCATCATCAAAAATGAAAAAAAATTCTATATTTGTAATTTTGGCTATGTTTGTAGCCAATTGCATTTTCGCTCAAAACTCTATTATGGACTTCTACAAAGCCCAAGAAAAAGCCTTGAAAAATCCTAACCAACCCGGTGGCGGTTTCAAGGTTATTCCAATCAAACAAGATGTAAAAAATGGTTTTATTTCTTACAAAACCGAACCACCTTTGGGCTTTCTGATAGGCGGCACCGACAGCAGAACAGATATGGGCTATTTTGTTGCAAAAAATGGAAAAAAGTTTGTCGCTTCGGCAAGTATTATGAAAATAGAGGGTATGGGCTGGTCGGGTGAGATGCCCGCTTTCTATAAATTAGTAAATGGAGAGTTGGTAAGTATAACCGAAGAGTTTTTACCTTTTGAGAAGAGTTCGGAAATGAGTAACGGTGTACCTGAACATAGAAGGGTTTGTACCAAAATCCCTCAAATTGGGACTACTATCCAAATCGGCTCAATAGACCCTAAAAAAGGGGAAAGTTCGTTTCAAGTAAGTTACGAAATGCAATTTAATGTAAATGATGGCACATTCAATATTATTAAAAAATGAAAAAAAACTCAATTTTTATTTTACTCCTCCTTTTGATAGTTTTTGCTTGCCAGAAGCAAGAGCAAAAAAATGAATCCCAAGAAAAGTCTGCTAAAAAGGAAGAAAGCACTCTTCAACAAACAGAGGTTTCCAGTGCAACGCTAATTTCTTGCGAGGGTATCGGTAAAGTCAAGTTTTCTATGACTTATGCCGATTTGGAAAAAGCCTTCGGTAAAGATAAATTGCTCACCGACACTGTTTTGGCGGGTACGCTTATGATGGACGGTGAAAGAAGCAGCGAAGACCGAATTTATACCACTATCACCGCTCCCGAAGGCAAAATTTATATTGATTGGGCAGAGGGAAAAGAAGCCAAAAAAATAGAAAAAATCAGCATTACCATAGGCGATAATCCCAAATACAAGTTTGCCGATGGAATTGGTATAGGTTCTACCCTTGCCGAACTCAAAAAAGCTAATCAGCAGGATTTTGAGTTTTACGGCTTTGGTTGGGAATATGGTGGTGCCATTATCAACGAAACTGCCAAAGGCAAATTTTTTGAACAAAATCCTTGTTTCACAGGCGATTTACGTACCAAAGACGATAACTACGACAAAGTACAAAACCTAATGGGCGACGGCAAATTCAAATCTTCTGCCGCAAACGACAGCCAAGCCCAAGAAATTATCTTATCAGGCATCACACTCATAAAAAAATAAATCTTATGAAAAATTATCTTTTATTGCTTGGTTTCATATTCACACAACTAACTTTTGCCCAAAATACAAAGGTTTATCCTGATTTTTACGAAATTTTTACCTGCAAAAATCCTAACGGAGTAACCGAAACCTTGCTGGCTACTTTTAATAAAAACGGAAAGAGAGGATTTATCTATAAAAGTTCTAAAAATCCGAACAAAGAAATTCCCCTCAATATCATTGAAAATCAGAATGATGAATATTTTGTGGTAAAATTTCCCAACGATACAAAGCGTTATGTATTTACCACTTGCATTGCTTGTCCCGAACTTCAATGCACTAATCCTGATGGCTCAAAGCAGGTATTTAATATGAATTACAGACTTTGGGGCAATCGTGGAACGTATCGCTGCATCAATGCCGATAAAACCATAGAGTATTTATACATAGAAGGTTCGGCATCTGATTTGGTGGTGAAGTACAGCAGTAGCAAAAATCCGAAATGGATAAATTTGAAGGTGAGTAACGTGAAGTCAGGAGATATGGACAATCTTGAATATTTTGATGTTCAGTTCCCTAACGACAAACGCAATTACCGCATAGAAGGCAGTGGCGAGCGATACGAATATTACGTTTGGCTACCCAACGGCGGGCAACAAAATTTTGAGTGGATAAATAAATAACTCATTTATCAAAAAAAGCTATATTTTCGGGCAATATGTAAAGCCTTTGGTGCAAAAAAGATTTTTTGGCAAACAAAATTTTTATTTTTGCATAAAAACAACATTTGAAGTCTTTTGTATTTATCATATTGCTTAGCTTATCTGTACTTGGGGTGAGTGCTCAGTTTCCGTACTTGCGAGCCGTCAATTATCCTTATCAAATCCCCTCGAAGACGATTTATGACATCTTCGTCGATAGCAAAAAGCAAATCTGGCTGGGTACAGAAAATGGACTTTTTCGTTTCAACGGCAAACAAGGCAAAACCATCCCCTATCAAGATACCAAACAATACGATATTACCTACCTCTGCGAAGATACTACCCACAAGATATGGGGAATGAACTTTGCTAATCAAATTTTTTATCTTGAAAAAGATAGCCTACGGCTGTTCAGGCTACCCAAAGAACTTTCTTTGGAAGGCAATTTGCTCAAATTTTTGTTGGCAGATAGCTCCCTGTGGCTACTTACCCACAAACAAGCCCTTGCCCTGAATCTAAAAAATAAAAAAATAACCTTCACCCTGCATCTCAACGAAAAAAATGCAGACCTTTTTGATATAGCTTTTTTCAAAGGCAAGATACACATCATTGCCTCTCAAAAAGCCTACATCATTGACCAAAAAGGAGAAATAGAAACTTGGAACACTCCATTTCATCAGGTTTGCCGATTTGTACAAACCTCTGACCTGCTCCTACTTGCCTCACGTGAAGACCAAAGCCGAAAAGCCGCTATTTTTACAGGTAATCAGTGGAAGAGTCTCCCCGATTTTGATGTCCCCCAAGGAATTACTATTTTTCATTACAAAACCACCAGCGATGCCAAGTTCTGGATTTGTACCAAACAAGGTGGCTACCTCTGGGATATACACACTGGCAAAACTGAATTACTTTTTCCCGAAAAACAATTTACAGGCATTGTCAAAGATTATCAGGGAAGTTATTGGATAAGTACCCTTGAAGCAGGGCTATGGTTTTGTCCTTCGCTAAGTTCTTTGCTTTACTCACCTATTTCTGAAAGCAAACTGAAAAATTCTTACATATCGGGCATTTACCCCACCCCACAGCCCGAAACCTTCTGGCTCACTACCACCAACGGCTTAATAGTAGAAAGCAAACTGCAAGATACTATACTACAAAGATTTTGGCAAAGTGAGTTCAAAAAAGAAATCACTACCTTAGTGTTTGATGCTAAACAAAATGTGCTTATCAGCAGTGCGGGCATTTTTTCCTTAGATAGTCCTCATTATCAGCCTGCTTCCTCGCCTAAATCGGCACAGTTGTACCAACACCAATACCTGCTTTCGGCACAGAGCTTTACAGCAGAATGGGCTACGATTTACAAAAAACTAAAAGATACCCTTAATCAAATTTTTAGTGCAACACTCAATTCTGCTAAAAGTAAAAATTTCAATTATCCTATCTACACCATTCGCCAACAACGGGCTTATAGTGTTTGTGTAGATAGCCTACACCAAAAATTTTGGATAGGCTTCGCCGATGACCTCTACGAGTACGATTTCGAAGGCAATAGCAAAATTATTCGGCATCAACAGCAAAGCATTCTTGCCCGAGGTATGTGCGTAGATAGGCACGGCAACTTGTATGTGGCAACCTTTACGAAAGGCGTATTTATCATCAAAAATAGCCAAATTGTAGCACAAATCAACGAGCAAAACTTTCTAAGAAGCAATATTTGCAAGCAAATTAGCAACTATCAAGATACCATCTGGATAGGCACCGAAGCCGAAATAGGCTTCCTGTCGCCACAAGGAGAATATTTTTATGATGTGTTAGGCAATAATGGCATCGGTAAAATCGGGTATCAGAGATTTTTGCCTACCAACGAGTATCTTTTGGTTGCTACTGAAGCCAGTATCCTTGCTCTCCGCAGAGATAAAGTCTTGTCTATTAGCTCTTTGTACTTACGAACACCTACCCTCAGCATCAAAGAAGATGGCGTGAGCATACATTTAGAAGCACTCAACTACAAAAGTCCTGAGTACAATCGCTTGTTTTATCTTTTGATAGAGCTTGAAAAAAATTGGAACGAAGTAAATGATATTGAATTTTCAGCAAATTACCTGAAACTTTCGCCGGGTAAATATACACTTGCCTACTACACGCAAGATATGCTCTCGGGAGCTAAAAGCCCAGTAGCAAAAATTAGTTTTGAAATCCCTAAAAAATGGTGGCAAAAGGCTTGGGCAACGACTTTATTTGTTTTGTTTTTTTTAGGTGCAATGGGCGGTTTGCTTTGGTGGGCTTTAAAAAGGATAGAAGCTCGTCAGAGTCTTCGTGAAGCATTGTGGATTTCGCAACTCAAAGCCATTAAGGTACAAATGAACCCTCATTTCTTGTATAATGTACTCAATACGGTGCAAGGTTTGGTGTATGGCAACCGAAAAAGCGAAGCCTCCGATTTGCTCGGAAATTTCAGCGATTTGATGCGAAAAATGTTAGAAAGCTCCGAAAAACCCTACATCAGTCTCAAAGAGGAATTAGAAAACTTATGTCTGTATTTGGAACTGGAAAAAATTAGATTTGAAGATAGCTCTTTTTCGTACCAAATACAAGCCCAAGTACCTCATCTGCACGATTTTCTCATTCCGTCTATGCTCTTGCAACCTTTCGTCGAAAATGCCATCAAACACGGACTTTTGCACAAAAAAGGTGAAAAAATACTTGCTATCCTCGTTACAGAACAAGACAAAGCCCTCAAAATCAGTATCGAGGATAATGGAATTGGCAGAAAGCAAGCCCAAGAAATCAGGCAAAGGCAACACAAAAAATCTACACAATTTGCTAATAGTGCTATTGAACAAAGGATTGACCTAATCAATAAAATGAAAAAATTTAAAATTGATTTAAAGATTACCGACAAAGAAAATCCCGCAGGCGAAGCACTCGGAACAAACGTGGAAATTGTCATTCAACAAACATAAACAACAAAAAATATGCTTACAGCCCTGATAGTAGATGATGAAACCAATGCCCGTATGGCTTTGCGTGGCATTTTGGAAGAGAAATTTCGAGATAGAATTTCAGTGATAGGAGAGTGTAAAAACGTTCCCGAGGCGGTTCGTTTTATCAATATGCAAAAGCCTCAAATTGTTTTTTTGGATATTGAAATGCCTGAATACAATGGTTTTGACTTGCTTTCATTTTTTCAGGCTGAGCAAATTGATTTTCAAATTATTTTTGTAACTGCCTACAACGAGTATGCCCTCCAAGCCTTTGAAGTTTCGGCAGTCGATTATATCTTGAAGCCCGTTAGAGCCGAACACATAGAACGAGCTTTGCAAAAAGTAGAACACCTCACAGCTAAACCTTTGGCTTACAAAACTTTGCAAGAAAACTTACAAGAAGACCTCCCCAAAAAAATTGTCTTACAAAACGCCGAAAATATCTTTATCGTCAAGATAGCTGATATTTTGTATTTAGAGGCTGAGGGTAGTTATACCAAATTTGTAATTGAAAATTCTTCGGAAATTCTGATTTCCAAAAAAATCTCCGATTTTGAGTTTCTGGAAAACTATCCTAATTTTTTCCGTTCGCATAGAAGTTTCTACATCAATTTAGAAAAAATAAAACGCGTAGATAAAAAAGATTTTACCATAGAAATGGAAAACGGCAAAATGGTGTCTCTTGCCCAAGACCGAAAAAAAGGACTTTTGGAGAAGATTCATCAATAAATCTGCCCAATTCATCAGAAAACTATCCTTATTCAAAAGAAAAAGACCTCTGATATTTCATAAAAGTAGAATTTTACAGAAAATCCTAAATTCTATTTTTATGAAAAAAATTGTTTTACTACTCCATTTTTTATTGCTTCAGGTAATTTTGTATGGACAAAATTTAGACTTGCTCACCAAAGCAGGTGGAACAGGCATAAGCAACGAAGAAGGTACAGCCATTGCCCACGATGCCAACAACAATGTATATGTGGTTGGAAGGTTCTTGAATACAATGACTTTTGAAGGCTCAACTATTACTGTGAGTGGGGCATCAATGTTCGATAACAACGTTTATATCGCCAAATATGATGCTAACGGTGTGTTGCAATGGGCAAGGCGTGCAGGAGGAGCAGGAGGAAGTGATGCCCAAGCCTTCGGTGTAGCTGTAAGTGCCAATGCTGTGTATGTGTCGGGCTATTTTCAAGGAACTATCAACTTCAACACGCCTTCGGCAACAGGAAGTAACGAAATTACTTCGGCAGGAGGCTTGGCAGGAGGCAACGACGCTTTTCTTGCCAAATACGATTTAAACGGCAACTTTCAGTGGGCAAGACGAGCAGGAAGCACAGCAAGCGAAGCCTCCTTATCAAAAGTAGCTGTAAGAGGCACTGATGTATATTGGTTAGGAACTTTTTTGGGTACAGCCAATTTCAATACGCCCTCTGCCACAGGTTCTAATGAACTTACTTCGGCGGGTGGAAGAGATATTTTTATAGCCAAATACAATGATGCGGGTGCTTTACAATGGCTTAGAAGAGCAGGAGGCATTTTTGATGATTTCCCACGAGCCATTGCCACAGGAATTGGAGGCGTTTTTGTAGGAGGCGAATTTTATGATAGTATGAATGTAAATGGTTCTAATACAATCAATGCTGATGACTCTGCTGGTTGTAGCAGTTCTTGTACAGATGGGTTTCTTTTCAAGTTAGATTTTTCAGGTGGCGTACAATGGGCAAGACGTATGGGAGGGGGCTTTTCGGATAGTGTATATGATGTTAAAGCCGATGAGTTTGAAAATGTGTATCTGACAGGGGCTTTTAATGGCACTGCCAATTTCAATACACCAACTGCCTCAGGCTCTAATGAACTTAGCTCCGCAGGCGATTGGGACATATTTGTAGCTGCCTATGATGGCGTTACTGGTCTATATCAGAAAGGTGCAAGGGCAGGTGGTAGTGGCGAGGATATGGGCAGAGGCATCACGATTGGGCTGAACGGCAGAATTTATATTACAGGGTATTTTCGTTCTGCCACAGCCAACTTCAATACGCCTTCTGCCACAGGAAGCAACGAAATCACCAATACGAACAACAATGTTGCTTCCGACTGCTTCGTAGCTTCTTTTAATTACGGCTCTGCAATGTCTTTCAACTGGGCTCAAAAAGGAGGCTCTACTGCCGATGACCAAGGCTGGAGTATCACTTACGCCACAGGAAGCCAAAGAATTTGGGCAACAGGATACTTCAACAGTACAGCAACTTTTAGCGGGCAAGATGTAACCTCAAATGGCTTGAGAGATATGTTTTTGGTAAGATACAACGAATGCCCTAACGTAACATTTAACACAAGCAGCATACCCACAAGCAGTTTATTGATAGGAAGTTCTGTTAGTTTTTTCGTAGATGCTATTGGTTTTAACACTGCATCTACTTATTCTATTTCACCTGCTTTGCCTGCGGGTTTAAGTCTGAATACAAGTACCGCACAAATCTCTGGTACACCAACACAAACTACCTCAAATATTAGCTACACCATCACAGCTACAAGTGGTGCGTGTCAAGCCTCACATACTTTTACTATGCAAGTAGAATGCCCCGTGTTCAACTATACGCCAGCCACTCTACCCAATGCTACTTTTGGCACTGCATACAGCCAAACCGTACAAGCAACCAGCCCCAACGGATTGACTTACGACCAATATAATTTGGATTTAAGTGTAGGCAGATTGCCTAATGGATTAAGCCTGAACACAACTTCGGGACAAATTTCGGGTACGCCCACCGAAGCAGGTACATTTAACCTCAAAATTTTGGTAGGAAGCAACGCACACCCTTGCGGAGATGCTATTCTTTACACTTTTGTTGTCAATTGCCCTACTAATATAACTTTTACCCCTACCACTTTGCCTAACGGAAATGTAGGTTCGCCTTACTCGGCTACTATCAGTAGCTCTTTGGGAGCAGGAACTACTTATGCTATTTCTCCAGCTTTGCCTGCTGGTTTGAGCTTGAACGCCTCCACAGGTGAAATTTCAGGAACGCCTACCGCTACAAGCCCTGCAACTACATACACCATTACTGCCACCAACGGAACGGGAGCTCCCAATACCATTGCTTGTACAGCTACTCAAACATATACGTTTGAAATCGGAAGTGCTTTGGCTATTAGCGAGTTACTTTCAAGTGCTATCCAAGTGTATCCTAATCCATTCAATAGTTATGTTGAGATGAATACTCAAGATTCCAATATACAAATTCAATCTGTGGAAATCTTGAATACGCAAGGGCAAATTGTGGCAAATATAAAAGAGATAGCAAACAAATCAATCAGTACCTCTTTATTGCCTGCTGGAATGTATTTGCTAAAAATCAAAACAAAATCAGGAGAAATAGCTCTCAAGAAAATTGTAAAAGAATAAAAGCTATTCCACTTTTTACTATGAACTCAAATAAAACTCTGTCAGCATCATTGGCAGAGTTTTATTTTTATCAAAAAACTAAGCCAATTCATCAGAAAACTATCCCCATTCAAAAGAAAAACATCTTTCGTCTTTCTCTAATACAGAAATTTGCTGGAAATAAATGTACGTTTATGCAAAAAATTTCTGCAATATTTTATGCTTTTTTATTCATATTTAAGAGTGTGAATAGCCAAGCCCAAGAAGACTTGTTTAAGTTACCCAATTTGCCCCAGCCGCAAGTAGCCAAAATATTCTTAGACAAATACGCAAATTCGGATTTAGCCTATTTAGAATCTACTTTTGACAGAAATAAGGAGGTTTTCAAAATCAATATTGGAAAAGAAAAAAAGCCTACGCTCAAGTGCGAAAAGAAAAAAATAGAAAAAGATGCCGAAGGAAATATCATCAGTTTTGGGATAAATTACCAAAAAAACTTTGAGAGTTCTTATTGTTATGCTTTTGAGCCTATACACCCTACAGGTGCGTATGCCTTTGGCAATGAACCGATGAAACGTAGCCACCAAGATGGCACACCTTTATATCAAAGCCATTTAATTACATTTTTTGAGGATTTTATTCTTATCAAACTTGATAGAGATGACGGAAAACTTAGCGTACCAAACGAGCTTTATATTGTAGCCGAAAAAAGCGTAATCAAGAAAATTTCCAAAAAATTCTCTCTGACCAAAGATTTACAAAATACGCTCAATCCTATTCTTCAAAATTATTACAAGCAAATGCAATTACTGATGAAACGACACAATGCCGAAGAGCAAGCAAACAGTGTGAAACAATTTGAAGAAGAGCAAAAACGCAAAAAAGAGGAAGAAGCCAAAAGAGAAGCCTCTAAGATTGTACGAGTTGCCGATAAATTTACCAAGATAGGCTCAATAGATTTAAAATATACTTTTGAAAAAAACAGCCGAAACACCAGCCAACCCTATTACGTTTATTCGGAAATTAAGCACAATCTCAATATTATGTTGGGAGAGCCTAATGGGGTGATTAAGGTTTCTATAATTCCGAGTGGCTACAAAACCCGAGACTACATAGAAATCAAGCCTCAATCCTTATCAGCTTATACCAAAGAAGAATTACAAGCTTACCAAGATAAAATCAAGAAAAATGGGTGGTTAGAAATATACACCCTCACCTACAATAGCCACGTCAGAGATGAACGATTTGAAACTATTGTGTTCAAAAGGAATGGAAAACACAGAATTTACAAAAAGCTCAACGGAGAGTATTTATATGGCTACTCGGATAATTATAATTATCGTAGCGAAGTGTATTATCGCCCCGTAAAGCAGGGCAACCAATACAAATTGATACCCATAGACAACAAAAATGAAAATATTTTTAAAGAATTTATGGAAGGCAATGATATTTATATGCAAGATGATAAAAGAGGCGAAAATGTTTTATTAGCGAAAACTTTTGACGGAGATTACTTTAACAAAACTTCTGGAAATGTCGATAAATATCCCTTCCCTCCCGAATTTCTAAAACTTATCATATACCATTTATACAACGATTATGAATTTTCTCGTAAAGACTAACCCAATGAAAAATCTATTGCTAAGTTCCGCCTTATTATTTGCTGTCGTGGCTTGCAAGAACAGTACAACAGAACAAAAAAATGATGTTGCTACAGTCAAGCAGCAAGACTCGTTACAAGCAGATAAAACACAGCCAAAAGAGAGCTCTCAAAACAGTGAAATTGATGTAAATGCTCCTTTGGATAAAGTAACAAGCATTTTGGATTATTACAAGGTTTTTGAAAAAGAAAAAAGTAAAAAAGATAAAGAATTAGGACTGCAAGGTTTTGGTCTTGAAATAGTAGAAAAAGACGAAGCCAATGGCTACCTAAAATTCAAAGAAAAAAGTGAAATGGGCTACAAAACAATGGGGTATTTTACCTATAAAGACGTACATTTTGTTGCTGTAGCTTCGTTTGGCTGTGGTCCCCATTGCATTATGCACAAATTTGAGTTTTACGAGTTACGAGGTGGAAATTTAGTAGATAAAACAAAACAATATTACGAAAGTGCCAAAGATCGGGTAGAAGGGCAGCGTGCAGCTTTTGAAGCAACACAACAAATGACCATCAACGAGGAGATAAAATTAGATGTAGAAATGGAAATCCCTAAAAAAGGAACGGATATTAAAGTCTATGGCGTACCTGCACCAGGATTAGGAAAAAGGGAGTTTTTAGGTACTTTGAAATACAATGAAAAAGAAAATAATTTCTACTTTGACCCAGTTGCACATCCCTCACAAATATAAATCAATAGTTTTATGAAAAAAACAAGTCTTATTTTCGCCTTCTTGCTCCAAAGTTTTTTTGTCTTTTCGCAGAGTAAATGGAAGGATTTTGTTCAGGGTTTCCCTGCAATGCCTATGAATGTAGAAATAGACTGCTCCAATACGCTCAATCTGCAATCGCTCAATAGCATTGATGGCAAAAAGTATCTCGGAGACAACAAATCTGATGTAAGTGCCTACTACAAAATCGGCAAAATAACCTTTCCTAATGGTAACATAGGTTTGGCGTATGCTACGCGTGCAGGTGAGAGATTGTTCTTTCAACTAGACGTATTTGACAAAAAAGGCAAACTCAAAGACGCACACGCACTCGGCACGAGCTACTCCATAGGTGGCGGCAGTAGTTTCAAAATCACCAAAGAAGGCAATCAGCATAAAATTTGGATAAAAAATACACAAGGCGAAGATAGCTTGCTACTTAGCGAAGCAGGCTACCTGACACGGTAAGCTGTTTTGGTTTGCAAACTTACTTCTTGATAAACGTTTGTTCTTCAAAAGCTAATCTAATCTTAGGTGCTTCAAAAACGAAAAAAAACATCTCTTACAGAGCTTAAAACTCTGTAAGAGATTAGCTAATTCCGCTTTTCCAACTTTTTACTTCATAGAAATCGCTTTTTCTTCTTTTAGAGCATCAGTTTCTTTTGTACCTTGTGGTTCTTTGGCATTAGGTGGATTAGTGCCTTTGAGGGTGTGAATATAACTTGCAATTTGTTGAATTTGTAAGGGGTTCAGTTGTTTCTGCCAAGCAGGCATACCTTTGTTGGTGCCATATTTGATTGTTTTAAACACCTCATTTACTTTTCCACCATAAAGCCAATACTCATCTGTTAGATTGGGTCCTACCAAGCCTTCACCTTTTTGTCCGTGGCACGAAGCACAATTTGCTTTATACAAATCTTGTCCTATTTGGAGCTGTTTAGCATCAGTTACCAAAGTAACACTTTTTTCATCTATGCTGTTGGCTACTTTTTTCAGATACTCCTCTTTCTTGATTTCGGCTATTTGTACCTCTTTTTCGTATTCTTGCTCTTGCAAGTCAGCTATTTTCCAAATGTGATAAATAGGCAAATAGAGTAAAGCAAAAGCAATGGTCGCACCAAAAAACCAATTGAACCAAGCAGGGATAGGGTTATTGAGTTCTTTGATGCCATCAAAATCCTCATCAAGGAGCAATTTTTTCTCCATAGACTTAGGCTTGAAGCCAATGGCTCTCTCCCAAAAACTGATTTGCTCGCCTGTAACTAAATTGGTTTCTCGCTGTAAGATGCTAATCAGTTGAAAAGCGGTAATCAGTAGCAAAATGATAATAGCTACAATCAAGCCGATTAGCCCCACTAATACCCAAAAGATGGTTTCTTCTTGTGGGGTTTTGGGTGCTGTGATAATGTTTTGTGCCGATAGCGACTGCCCCGTAGCTACCAAAGCTAATAACAAAAAAAACTTTTTCATATATCGTAAGATTTTTGAGGTTGGTCATTAAAAGGGATATTTTTGGCTTCTTGAATGTATTTTTTATTGACTTTCACAAGCCAAATCAACATTCCCACGAAAAACGTAAAGAAAATCAGCAGGGAGATAATCAAGTAAATATCTACGCCTTGCACGCCATTGAGAAATTGTCGCATAATTGTAAAATTTTGAGGTTTAGAGGCATTAGACCTAAGAGCTACAATGTCTAATGCCTTTTGTTTAAATTATTTTTGTGCTGTTTGTTGTGTTTGTTCAGCTTTGATGTCCGTGCCTAAGCGTTGCAAATAGGCTATCAGAGCCACGATTTCCTTATCTTTGCTTACTTTTACCTTTTCTTTCTTCAAGTTTTCTACAATTTTAGTAGCCTGCTCATCAATACTTTTTTTAGCATTCTTGATTTCTTCATCAGAATAAGGTACGCCCAAGGTTTTTAGCACTTTCATTTTTTGCTCAATATCTGCCGTATTGAGTTCGTTGTCCAAAAGCCAAGGATAAGGAGGCATAATAGAGCCGGGCGACATAGAAACAGGCTCTCTCATATGATGGTAGTGCCAAGAATTGGGATATTTTTTGCCTACACGCATCAAATCGGGTCCAGTACGTTTTGACCCCCACAAGAAATTATGGTCATACACGTATTCACCTGATTTGGAGTATTCACCATAGCGTTCAGTTTCAGAACGGAAAGGACGTACCAACTGCGTATGGCAAGCATTACAGCCTTCTCTAATATACAAATCTCTGCCTTCCAACTCCAAAGGTGTATAAGGCTTCACGCTGGCAATCGTGGGGATATTTTCTTTTACTACAAAAGTGGGTATCATTTGTACCAAACCACCGATAGAAACCACAATCAAAGAACCAACAAGCATCAGCAAGGGCTTGGTTTCAAAAACTTTGTGCCAGCCGTGCAACTGACCGATAGGCTGCGTGCGGAACGAAACGGCTTCAGCTTCTTCGTTGGCTACAAATTTGCCTTTTACAGCAGTTTTCCATAAGTTATATACCATTAAGATTACACCTGAGTAGTACAAAAGCCCACCGACACCACGCATTGCGTACATTGGGATAATTTTGGTTACGGTATCCAAGAAATTACCATAACGCAACATTCCATCTTCATTAAAATCTTTCCACATCAAACCTTGTGTAAAGCCCGAAACATACATCGGAATAGCATAAAAAACGATTCCCAATGTACCAAGCCAAAAGTGAGTATTCAGCATTTTCTTGGAGTGCAATTCGGTATTGTATATTTTTGGAATGATATAATAAAGTATGGCAAAGGTCATCATACCGTTCCAGCCCAAAGCTCCCACGTGTACGTGAGCCACAATCCAATCGGTAAAGTGAGCAATGGCATTTACGTTTTTGAGCGAGAGCATCGGTCCTTCAAAAGTTGCCATCAGGTAGGCAGTAATGGCTACCACCATCATTTTGAGCATACCATCATCACGAACCTTATCCCAAGCCCCACGCAAGGTAAGCAAACCATTGATACCACCTCCCCACGAAGGAGCTATCAGCATTACCGAAAATACCACACCCAAAGACTGCACCCAATTTGGCGTTGAAGAATACAATAAATGGTGAGGTCCCGCCCAGATGTAAATGAATATCAAAGTCCAAAAGTGTAAAATAGAAAGTTTGTACGAATACACAGGACGGTTAGCCATTTTAGGCAAATAGTAATACATCAATCCTAAAAAAGGTGTTGTTAGGAAGAAAGCTACGGCATTGTGTCCGTACCACCATTGCACTAAAGCATCTTGCACGCCTGCAAAGACCGAATAACTCTTAGACCAAGTAACAGGTAACTCAAAAGAATTGACAATGTGTAAAAGAGCTACCGTCACCCACGTAGCAATATAAAACCAAATCGCTGCATAGATATGTTTTTCTCTGCGTTTAATGAGCGTTCCAAACATATTGATACCAAATACCACCCACACCAACGTAATGGCAATATCAATAGGCCACTCCAACTCGGCATATTCTTTGGAAGTAGTCATTCCTAAGGGGAGCGTAATAGCTGCTGCCAAAATGATAAGTTGCCAGCCCCAAAAATGGATTTGGCTCAATACGTCGCTAAACATTCGCGTTTTGAGCAAACGTTGTATAGAATGATACACGCCCATAAAAATTGCATTACCAACGAATGCAAAGATTACAGCGTTCGTGTGCAAAGGGCGAATCCGACCAAAGGTAGTGTAAGGCAAGCCCAAGTTCAGTTCAGGGAAAACCAACTGAAACGCAATAAGCAAACCTACCAGCATACCTATCAGCCCGAACACAATCGTAGCGATACCAAAGTTACGAACTATGGTATTGTCGTAGCTGAATTTCTCCACTACGCCGCTATGGGGAGAACTTGTGATAGTTTGGTTTTGAACAGACATAACTGTATATTTTTGGGTTAGAAAATACTTGAATTAGTAGTTAGCATTGTGTACTCCGTACTCTATACTCTATACTCAATTAGACCTTGCTTTATCGTTATTCTTTTTAGAAGTATCATCAAATAGCATACGTACCGAAGGCGTGTAATCATCTTCGTATTGTCCGCTGTATAAGTTCCATAAAAAAACTATCAGAAACACACTCGCAACTAATACGCTAATTCCTAAAAGCACATAAATCACTGCCATATTTGTAAAAATTTAATTTTGCGTTTTCTTTGATTTCAAAATATTCTTTTCCTTAGCTTTCACGCTAAGTGTCGTGAAAGCTACGACCGTAATAGAGCTAATCGGCATCAGCACTGCCGCTATCAGAGGCGAAAGCGTACCCTGAACAGCAAAGTACAAACCTACCACGTTGTAAATCAACGATATACCAAAACTTTGCTTGATAACTTTCAAGGTATCTTTGGCAAATTGTAAAAAGCCTGCCAAATGCAATAATTGCGAAGCGTCTAAGATGGCATCGGAAGCAGGTGTGAAATAGGCAATGTTTTCGGTTACGGCAACGCCCACATCAGCTTTTTGCAATGCTCCTGCATCATTTAGTCCATCGCCCAACATCAATACACTTTGCCCACTATTTTGCAACTTGGCAACAAAAGCCCATTTATCTTGTGGTGATTGATTGAAATGTAATTTTTCATTTCGCAAAAAATACCTTTGTAAATTTTGAGCTTCGCCTTCGTTGTCGCCCGAAAGCAGGTGCAAATCGTAGCCTTCGTTCCAAAGTGTTTGGGTAAGATTTTCCAAACCTTTGCGATATTGGTTGTAAAACACAAAATATCCTCTCAATTTGCCCTCAATGCTTACAAAAACTTTGGTATTATAGTCTTGATGCGTAATTTCTGCACCTACAAAACTTGCCGAACCTACCTTTACGGGTTTGCCTTCTATGATAGCTTCAATGCCTTTGCCTGTTCGTTCCGAAAAATTTTGGACGTTGAGCTTCTCACGAGTGCCGATTTTTTGGTAAATCAGTTGCGAAAGGGGGTGCGTAGAGTTGGCAACAAGATTTGAAATATAGGTAAGTTCTTCGTTTTGGAGTGGCTCGCCTATGAATTCTATTTTTGCCTCGTTTCGTTCCGTGATAGTGCCTGTTTTATCAAAAATAATGGTCTGGATTTGAGCCAAATTTTCTATCACAGCCACATTTTTGAGGTAAAATTTCCATTTTCCGAAAATTCGCATAGCCGTACCCAAAGCAAAAGGACTAGAAAGAGCCAAAGCACAAGGACAAGCAATTATCAGCACCGCTGTAAAGGCATTGATAGCCTTTGCCGTGTCGTTCTGCAAGAGCCAGTATCCCAAAGCCGAAAAAGCCACCACAAGCAAACCATAAGTAAAATATTTGCTCAAAAAGGTTTGCAGTCGCAGAGTAGGTTCTTGTTTTTGGGCATTTTTCTTGAAGTCATCTTTGTTCCAAAGTTCGGTAAGGTAACTTTGTGAAACAGGCTTCATTACTTCCAGTTCAATCGTTGCCCCCATTTGCCTACCGCCTGCGTAAATCATTTCGCCTAAAACTTTTTCCACAGGCATTGCCTCACCTGTTACGAAGCTGTAATCGATATTTGCTTCGCCTTTGAGCAAAATTGCATCGGCAGGGATAAGTTCTTGGTTTCGGATAACGATTCTTTGCCCTAATTGTAATTGTGTAACAGGCACTTGTTTTTCGCCTTCTTCGGTAAGTACCGAAACGGCTACGGGAAAGTAGGATTTGAAATCTCTATCGTAGCGAAGTGTATCGTAAGTTTTTTGCTGAAACCATTTGCCCACGAGCAAAAAGAAAATCAAACCTGCAAGCGTATCTATGTAGCCTGCACCTGTGTTGGTAGTAACTTCAAACAGGCTTCTTGCAAGCAACACTGTCAAGCCCAAAGCCAAAGGAAAATCTATGTTCAAGATGCCTTTTCGCAGGTTGCGATAAGCCGAACTCAGATAATCCCAACCGCCAAAGAAAAAAGAAGGCAAAACCAAAGCAACATTTACATACTGAAAGAAATATCTGAACGAGCCTTCGGAGAGGCTGTCGAAACCGAAATACTCGGGGAAGCTAATCAGCATAATGTTGCCAAACGAAAAGCCCGCCACAGCAATTTTGGCAATTACAAGTTTCTGCTCTTTGCTGATACGTTGGCGTTCGTGGTCTTTGCCTTCGGTGTCGTTGAGCGTGATATGTGGCTCATAGCCGATTTGCGTGAGCAAGGTAGCAATATTTTGTAGTGAGGTTTCTTTTTCGTTGAAGGTAATAGAAACTTGTTTTTTAAGAAAATCAACACGTGAGTTTTGTACGCCTTTGTCTAATTTGTGGAAATTTTCAAGCAACCATATACAAGAGCTACAATGAATAGCAGGCAAGTACAAAGTAACCTTAGCGATATTGCCGTCAGAAAAATCTACGATTTTGGCTTTTACTTCGGGCAAGTTCAGGTAAGCAAATTTCTCGGCAGTAGCAGGATTTTTTACCGAAATTCTTTGCAAATCTTCAAGCGTGTAGTATTCGCAAAGGTTGTTTTCTTGCAAAATGGCATACACATTTTTGCAACCTGTGCAACAAAAAGGCTTTTCGTCGTAGTAGATAATTTCTTTGCACGTATCGCCACAATGGTAGCACTGAGTAGCCGTATGTGTATGAACTTGTATCATTTTGATTTTGGTTATTTCTGTAATTTCAGTTTTTTTATTTCTTCTATTATCTCGCCAATAAGTTCTTGTGTGATTTGTTCTTGTTTGTAGCGTCCTATTTCTTTTCCGTTCAGAATAATCAGTAATTTTGGAGTATAAACTACACCGAAACTCTTGGCTAATTCGGGGTGCAACGTAACATCTACCGAAAACAAATGGATTGTTTTGTTATCTTCTAAATTTGCAGTAATTTTACTCCACTTACTTCGCTGCTCTTTGTTTTCATAGAAGTACAGCAAAATCAGTTTGTCCAAATCGGTAGCCTTCGTGTAAAGCAATTCCTTGACGGTCATAAAGCAGATAATTTGTTCAAAAATAGCGTGAGCCACCGCCATTCTGAATGAGAAATTGTAGAAGAAAAGATGATTTTTGTCAGTTTTCTGAAAAAATGCTAACTTTGAAGAAAATGACAAAATGATGAGGTTTCATTTGTACCTAAATAAAATCGGCTTTTCAAAAAATACGCTTTGCTGTGCGTTTCGGCTCCGCTCAACGCACAGCAGAAATTTTTTGATTACTTTTTCTGTGTTGTTTTTGCTTTTAGCCTGCAAAAGCAAACAAAATTTACCTCAAACAACTGAACACGAAACTACTTTTTCAGAAAAAGAAGAAATTGTATTTACGGAAATACGTGTAGAAACTGCTAAAGAATTGATTTTCAAGATAGGAGCAGAAAACTTTTTATTAAAAGAAGTTAAAAATCTCAAAGACAAACGTTTAGCTTTGGTGGTTAATCATTCGTCTTTGGTAGATGATTTCAAAGACACGAAACACTTGGCAGATACGCTCTTAGGTTTAGGATTTAAGGTACAGAAAGTTTTTGCCCCCGAACACGGCTTCCGTGGCGATGCTGATGCAGGCGAAACCATAAAAAATGATACCGATACCAAAACAGGTTTGCCAATCATTTCTTTATACGGAAAAAATAAAAAACCCACCCCCCAACAACTTGCCGATGTAGATGTGGTAATTTTTGACATTCAAGACGTAGGTGTAAGGTTTTTTACCTATATTTCTACAATGCACTATGTAATGGAGGCTTGTGCCGAAAACAAAAAAACACTTTACGTGCTTGACCGCCCCAATCCTAACGGAAGCTATGTAGCTGGCAGTGTTTTGCAAAAAGGTTTTGAGAGTTTCGTAGGTATGCACCCCATCCCAATCGTACACGGGCTTACCGTAGGCGAACTTGCCCAAATGATAAATGGCGAAAAATGGCTTGCAGGCGGCTTACAATGCGATTTGGTAGTTGTGAAAATGCAAAATTATACGCATAAAACTAACTACAATTTACCCGTAAAGCCCTCGCCCAATTTGCCCAATACAAATGCTGTTCTTTGGTATCCGTCCTTATGTCTCTTTGAAGGAACCGTAATGAGCGTAGGCAGAGGAACAGAATTTCCATTTCAGGTAGTAGGCTACCCCGATAAGCGAATGGGAGATTTTACTTTTACACCCAAAAGTATTGTAGGAATGGCTAAAAATCCATTGTACGAAAATCAAATCTGCTATGGGAAAGATTATCGCAATACGCCACCTCTCGGCTTTACCTTAGAGCCACTGATTGAGTTTTACAAGAAATTCCCGCAGAAAGATAAGTTTTTCAACAATTTTTTTGATAAATTAGCAGGAAATTCGCTACTCAGAAAGCAGATTGAACAAGGAATGAGCAACGAGCAAATCCAAGAAACTTGGAAACAAGACCTTGAAAACTACAAAAAATTACGTGCCAAATATTTGCTGTATGAAGATTAGAACTTTTGTAAGTGTTTGTCTGATAGCTTTTTGGAGTAATAGCTTTGCCCAAGAGTTTCAGTTTGAAGTCAGCATCAACGACCGCCAAGTTGCCTCTGCCAACGTAGGTGTGAGCAATAGAGAAATTATACAAACTTTGCAAAAAAACATCACCGATTTTTTCAATAATCGCAAATGGACAAATGATAACTTTGAGCAAAATGAAAAAATTATCGGCAGACTGCAAATAAATTTAGTCCGTGCCGACTTTGCCACAGGTGCTTTTGAGGCAAATGCTCAAATTTTGGCACTTCGTCCCGTCTATAATACCAAATACGAAACACCACTTTTTAGCTACGTAGATAGGCGTTTCAATTTTACATATTTAGCCTCCCAACCCTTAGACCTCAATTTCAACGAAAATGTTTATTTCAGCAACCTTAGTTCGCTTTTGGGCTATTATGCCTATATCATTTTAGCCTTAGACTACGATTCTTTTTCTAAAACAGGCGGAACACCTTTCATTGAAAAAGCCTTTATTGTAGCCAACACAGCCCAAAGTGCAGGTGCTGATGGCTGGGGGCAAGGTGATATACGCGATAGATTTTGGCTTGTGGAAAATCTGCAAAGCCAACAGATGCTTCAAGTACGCGAAGCAATGTATAAATACTATCGGAAGGGTTTGGATATTTATTTAGAAAAACGTCCCGAAGCCCGTGCCATTGCCTTAGAACTGCTTAGAGAAATTGCAAAAGTGGCTCAAATAAGACCTAATGCTTTACTCTTCAATGTATTTTTTGATGCCAAATTTCAAGAACTTATCAATATTTTCAAAGATGGCTTGCAAGCCGAAAAACAAGAGGCTTACACGCTTTTGAGCCGTTTGGACCCATCGCGAGCTAATCTATATGCTCGGCTTATTGCCAATTAAGGCTTATCGCAGAAAATTCAGTCGGTCTTTTCTTGTCAAATAGAAAAAACGAGAAGTAAGTAAAATGGCTGATGTGATTAAACCTAATGTCAGTCCAATCCAGACACCTTTTACGCCCAAATCGGTGTGCTTGCCCAGAAAATAACTTGCAGGAATACCCACCACCCAATAAGCAAATAGCGTCATTGCAGTAGGTACATTTACGTCTGAAAGTCCTCGTAGTATTCCTACGCCAACCGCCTGAATACCATCGGCTAAAAGGTAAAAAATGAAAATGAATAGCAATGTGGTAGCTATTTGCATCACGGCAGGGCTGTTATTTTTGTAAAGAGAGATAATATCTTGCCCGAAAACTTGTAAAATAACCGACGCAATTATCATCAATATACTTACCAAAAGTATAGAAGCAAAACCAGCCCGCACTACTCGCTCTCTGTTGCCTACGCCCAAAGCCCCCCCTACCGAAATTGCCCCTGCAAACGATACCCCTGCGGCAATCATATACGTAATGGTTGCGATGCTAAGAATAATAGCGTGAGCTGCAAGTGCTTCTACGGTCAGCCAGCCTGCTGCAATAGTACAGAATACAAACACCCCTGTCTCAAAGAAGTATTGCATACCACTGGGTATGCCTAATCTGAGAATTTGCTTAGTTTGCTCTCGTGTTGAACGGTCTTCTAAGATATTGGGCAGATACGCCAAAAAAAACCTCGACTCCAAGACATATACTATCATCAAACAAGCCATTACTACCCTCGAAATCAGTGTGGCAAGCCCCGAACCATACAAGCCCATTTCCGTGAAACCTAAGTTGCCGTAGATAAGTACCCAGTTGAAGACTACATTGACCAATAAACCTACTACGGTTATCACCATTGCAGGCAAAGTAAGCCCCAAGCCATCGCTAAAATGCTTAACAGCCAAGAAGAACATCATAGGAATGATAGAAAAAGCTATCACCGCCAAATATTTTTTCGCCTCCTCCTCTACTGCGGGCTTTTGCCCAAACCAATGAAAGTTCCAACTTAATACAAGTAATACAAGCATTAAAAGAAAACCCAAACTCAAAGATAACTTCATACCACTATAAAGATACATACCGCACTCTTGCTCTCTGCCCGAACTGCGAGCCTTTGCTACCAAAGGAGAAATAGTGGCAAAAACACCTATTCCAATACAAGCAACCAAAATAAAAATGATATTTGCCACAGCCGCCGCCGCCAGAGGTGCATCAGTATTGAGCTTACCTACCATCACATTATCTATTACCCCCATTAGTACGCTGCTGATTTGGGCAATAATAATCGGAAAACTTAAACTAAGCATCTTGCGAATTTCCCGCCAATAAAGTCTGATGTAAAAATGCAAACGCATAATAGCTATTAAATCTTGCAACAAGATGTAAGATTATAGCCAAAAAAGCAAGTATGCAAGAAAAGTTTTTTTGATGAATAAGCAATAATTACTTTGCTCTTATTGCTTGTACAGGGTCTAAAAGAGAGGCATTCCAAGCGGGTACGATGCCCGACACCAAACCCGCCGCCGCCGAAACTACACAACCCGTAATGACGTTATGAAGGCTCATTTGTAACTCCAAAGAGTTTTGCGGAATCAGGGTAACGAGAAATACCAAGCCAATTCCTACTCCTCCACCAATTAGGCTTAAAAAAATTGCTTCAAACAAGAATTGTAGCAAAATGAAATAGTTTTTTGCCCCCAAAGACTTCTGTATGCCAATGATATTGGTACGTTCTTTTACCGAAACAAACATAATATTGGCTATCCCGAAAACGCCTACCAAAATAGCAAATGAGCCTATAATAGCTCCTGCAAAGCTAATTACTCCAAAAATAGAACTGACCTCTTTGGCAATCATTTCAGGGCGATTGAGTGCAAAATTATCTTCTTCCGTAGGTTTCAGACCTCGTTTGATACGCATCAAGCCTCGTATTTCTCCTTCTAAGTTCATCAAGTCTTTGTCTTCATCAAAGCCTTTCAGCGAAATGGTAGGTTGTATGCCCAAAATACCTACTTTATAGAGTTTCTCAAACATCAAATAAGGAACAATACACTGAATATCGCGGCGAGGAGCTCCCAAAAAATTCTCACCCTCACGCTCCATTATGCCTATTACCACAAATTTTCTGCCTTTTATCTTGACTTCCTTACCTAAGGCATTTCCCGCAGGAAATAAGTTTTTAGCTACTTCATCGCCTATCAGCGTTACATTTTTCCCTGTTTCCATTTCTTGTAAGGAAAAATATCTGCCTGCTCTAACTTTTATTTCCGAAACTTTCGAATAGCCATAAGTTGCCCCGATAATACTCACTCCTTCCATACTATTGGTAAGATGCTTGACCGTGGCATTGCCTTTTACGGCATAATAAGCCACTCCCGAAGCTGTTTTTAGGTTTTCTTCCAAAAATTTCATCTCTTCAAGACTTGCCACAGGACGATTGATATACCGCCACCAAGGATAATCAGGACCAAATATCCAAGGCCATTTTTGCACGTAAATTACTTTATCGCCCAAAAAAGCTAAACTTTGCTTGATGCTACGCTCCAAAGAATCTACCACCGTAAAAATAGTGATAATGGCAAAAATACCTATCGTAACGCCCAACAACGAAAGCACCGTACGTAGCAAATTAGCCCGCAAAGCCTGCAACGCAAAAGCAAAACTCTCCCAAATCAGACGCAATAGCATAAAAATCTTGACGTTTTGAGAAACATAATACCCTCAACAAAGCAAACGTAAATTTGCAAAAAACATTTGATTGTGCTGTAAAATAATTATTTTTGTATTCAACTTTGCAAGAATTATGACGCTTTGGAACAAAGATGTTGAAATACAATTTTTTACAGAAGCATTAAAAAATTTTGCTTCGCCAGAACAACTCTTTTACAATCTACAAAGCGGTTATTTTGCATACGTTCCAAAAGGTTCAGACGCAGAAGGACAAACTTTACAGAGCCGGAATTCACTTATCGGACAGTTTACTGAAAAATGGTGCAAATCCCTTTTTGAACCAATTGCCAAAGAGTTAGGACTTCACGCAGTAAATAGCGTAGTATGTGATGAACTTGGTTTATCAAGACAATCAAGTGCAGACCTTGCATTTTGTACAACAAACACTACTGTTCAAAAGCCTGAAAACATAAAGCTACTGTTTGAAATCAAAATGAGTGTTGTTTCCAACTATAAATTCACTCACCCAAATAGTGTTGAATATGTTGGCGACTACAAACATCACAAAGGCAATCCAGCATTACTACGTTCCGACTCAATGCTTAAAGCAATAGGCAAGTCAATCAATATTCGTGTTTCAGGCATTGCTTCAACAAAAATACCTGTGGTTGTATTATCAGACCCAACAATAACAAGAATAGTAGTAGAACATGCCGACAGATTTTCACGTTTTGGAAGAAATTATATTGAATTACTATTAAAAATGCAAGGTAGAGAAATTGAAATAGTAAATAAACAAGATAGTGATAGAGATGATTTAATGCAAGATTTTGTAAGCATAATTACATCTTTTACTGCAAGATTATACGGATTAAGAAGAAGTAAAAGAAAAACAGAGCAATTGATTAAAGAATTAGAAAAACAAAAATGAAATTAGTAGAAAAACATATTATATCAAAAAATCATAAAAGTTACAAAGAAATAGACCATTTGGCTTTCCTTTCTAAAAACCTCTATAATAAAGGTAACTATATTATCCGTCAAGAATTTATTATCACAAGTAAAGAAGTAGAACAAGGTAAAAGAGAAAATGCAAAATGGATTCGTTACCACGAATTACAAAAAATATTGCAGAATAGTAAAGACCCTGATTATATTGCTCTGCCAAGAAAAGTAAGCCAACAAGTTCTACGACAGTTAGATAATAATTGGAAATCGTTTTTCAAAGCAATAAAAGAATGGAAAAAGACACCTAATAAATTCAGAAAACGCCCTTCAT